>Ga0180009_10000026_pt1 | contig 279244 bp, 241 predicted proteins | sample OS_PC_MetaG_FD_123537 | JGI IMG/M metagenome (GOLD analysis project Ga0180009, IMG submission 123537) | Groundwater microbial communities from the Aspo Hard Rock Laboratory (HRL) deep subsurface site, Sweden - OS_PC_MetaG | ecosystem: Environmental > Aquatic > Deep subsurface > Groundwater...
GTGAGCGATTGGCGGCTATCCCGCAGACGCTAATTATGAATAAATATCACAAAACGCTTACGAATATCTTGGAACACGGTAGCTTACAGCACAACAAAAAAGGCGAAGCTCGGACGCTAATTTGGGGCTGCCATCGGACATATACCACTTGTACCTCATAAGTAGGCAGATAGATGTGCCGTTGAGGTCTATAACGTTGTTTTTAGGCAATGTCCATGTGTATGACAACAACATTGAGGCTACTGAGAAGTTATTGAAAGGTGAGCGGCAGAGCTTTAATTTGAATGTGTAATCATGTTACAAAAGTGTACTTTTGAATTTAGAAAAGTGTACTTTTGAATTTTTCGATTATAAAGGTAGGCTGTTTGGTAATCTGACCAAATTTCGTAGATAGGGTCTCCTTTCGAACTTTTGCCGCTGTGGTGCCAATGCCCGTCTATAATTTCAAAGTTAAAATCCAATTTTGCGCCAACCCGTGTTTTATCGCGTGAAAAGAAATCAATGTTTTCTGTGTAGTTCCCGTCAACAGCATTGTAGGTACCACCGCCAGTTCCCATGAATGCTTTGGTCTGCGAATTGAAGGCAATCCACTGAAACCTGCCACCTGCCAAAATTTTCACCGTCCTTCTGGCTCCCGGGGTTTGTGTACTCACTTCGCCGTCTCTTTTTCGACCCGTTATCACCCAATTGCCTGTGAGGTCATCTCTATTGTCTGAAAGCTTCAGCCACTTTTCTGTAAAAGGATTTTCGGCATCCAAAGAAGTTATCTCCATCTGGTTTGCTTCTATTTTTATTTCATAAGAAAAAGTTTTGCCAACATATTCAGCATTTTGAGTGAAAAAGTCCAAGGTTTCTGTGTACTGATTTCCTCGCAATGTATAAACACCTCCGCCGGCACTCAAAAAAGTATGGTCTGCTTTTTGTTTTCCGCCGTAAGCAAAATAACCCTCCATAAATATTTTTACATAAACATCATCCACCACTCGCCCATTTCTGTGGGTGAGCTGCCAACTTCCTTCAATGCTCTGACTTTGAGCAAAAAAAGAAAACGCATACGTAAAGAGAATTAAAAGATTTTTCATGCGTTTATATTTTTCAGTTGATTGATATTTAGTTGAATACAATCACGTCCCCGTGTGCAAAATTTTTACATGGGTGTTTTTCCTCACAATTGTGTTTAATTATTTCTATTTTCCAATTAAACTCTCGTAAAAGAACTGTCTGATGCGTTCGCTATTGATAAACCCTGAACCGAAGCCTAAATCGTCGTATTTTTGAGTCAGAGAATTGTCTGCTAAAATTGCTTCCTTACTTTTACCGGCTTTGATGGCCTCCGAAATATTTTTTTCCAAATATTTTAGCATTTCTAAAAAATCATGATAATCTTTTTTGGTTGCCAACTCGCCATGGCCCGGGATTATCTTTGTGTCATCATTGATAATCATCAAGGCGTTTTCCACCGCTTTTATGTAGCCTAGTGCGTTACCGCCCGAATTTAAATCGATATACGGATAGCGTCCGTTAAAAAACAAGTCGCCGGTGTGAAGCACGTTGCTTTGAACAAAATACACCATGGCGTCACCGTCTGTATGTCCGTTATGGCTGTGAAAAAACATGATTTCCTCATCTTCAAAATGAAAATTGAGCCCCTCGGCAAAAGTAATTTCGGGCAGTGCATCGGGATTGGATTGATTTTTCTCTTGCTGTGCATCATGCAATCTTTTTCGCACATTGTCATGCGAAACAATCAGAGCCCCTGCTTTGCCCAAGTTGGCGTTTCCGCCGGTGTGGTCGCCATGCCAATGCGTATTGAGCAAGTAACTGATGGGTTTGTCGCTGACGGTTTTAACAGCCGCCAAAATTTTAGGTGTTAAATCGGCAAACTGGTCGTCAACCAAAAGGGCTATGCCGTTGCCAGCCAACAAACCTATATTGCCACCTCTTCCTTTGAGCATATAGACTTTTCCGTTGACGGGAATTACTTCGATATTGACTTCCTGTGATTGTGCAAAGAGACCTACAGTCATCAAAAAAGCTACCGATAGTGTAATAAATGAATTTGTTTTCAAGTTGTGTTGGTTTAAAGTTTAACCAAATTTAAAATTTTATAATAAAAAGGAAAACAGACTTTGGTTAAATTTAACGTATGGACTATCTTTGCCAAGTTTAAAAAATAGATGAAATCCACATGTTTAAAATAATTATTAAGCACTCGGGGCAATGATTATTTTTAAACATCAGAGGTTACATCTGACCGATAAAAATAAACAATATAAACAGATGAAAGGAGCCATGCTAAAAAGTGTAACACACATGAGAATGATTATTAGCGAGTTCCATCTGACCTTTGAAAAACAATAAACATAAACAGATGAAAACTGCCGTAAACAAGGCTTACGCGACTACAAATTTTGCAGAACTCTTGGCTGATTTCAAAGAAATCACCAAGTTTCGTTTGTCTGTCAGCGTTGTCTTTTCGGCTGTTGCGGGCTATTTATTGGCGGTTGATGCTTTTTCTTTTTCTACTTTAATGCTTTTGGCCGTAGGTGGCTACTTTATGGTAGGCGCATCCAATATATTCAATCAAATCATTGAAAAAGATTTAGACGCTTTGATGAAACGCACCCAAAACAGGCCTATTCCTGCCGGCAGAATTTCAAAAAATTCCGCATTCATCTTAGCCTTGATTTTTACAGTTTTAGGTCTGTCCGCGCTCTATATCATCAACCCCAAAACTGCGTTGTTTGGTGCAGTGTCAATTTTCCTGTACACCAGCGTTTATACGCCATTAAAAACCTTGACACCACTTTCTGTTTTTGCAGGTGCCATACCTGGCGCCATTCCTTTTATGTTGGGCTGGGTAGCCGCTACCAACCAATTTGGCATAGAACCGGGTGTGTTGTTTATGGTTCAGTTTTTTTGGCAGTTTCCACATTTTTGGGCCATTGGCTGGTTGCTTGATGACGACTACCAAAAAGCAGGATTCAAAATGCTACCCACCGGCAAAAAAGACAAAGGAACCGCCGTACAAATATTGATGTACACCTTTTGGACGCTCGTAGTATCGCTGATACCCGTGTTGGGAATCACCGGCGATTTGTCTCTGAGCATCCCGGGTGCTATCGTCATATTCCTGCTTGGTTTAGGATTTTTATGGTTTTCACTCAAATTATTTAGAGAAAAAAGTGCCAAGGCTGCAAGAATTTTGGTTCTGGCAAGTGTGCTCTACATAAGCTTGCTACAAATTGTATATGTTTTGGATAAATGGATCGCATGATGACAATAACTGAGGAAACAAAATTTCACACCAAAGAACAACGGGCAAAAAAAATGATGCTTTGGTTCGGAATTGTGAGTATGGCCATGATGTTTGCCGGGCTTACCAGCTCTTATGTGGTGAGCAAATCGAGACCCGATTGGCTAAACGAATTCACACTGCCCAATGCGTTTATTGCCAGTACGGTCGTCATTTTACTCAGCAGCCTAACGCTCTATGCAGCCTCTGTTTTGCTGGCAAAAAACCAGTTAAGAAAAGCCGCTGTGTTGTCGCTTTTGACACTTTTACAAGGCGTTACCTTCATCGTGCTTCAGTTTGTGGGCTTTTCGCAAGTTATTGATATGGGTTATTTTATGACCGGAGCACAAAGCAGTGTGACCACTTCCTTTTTATACGTCATAACAGCTACACACCTTGCCCACGTAGCAGGTGGCGTACTGGCTTTAATGGTGGTTACCTACAAACTTTTTACCGGGCAATATAATCCTGAAAAAAGACTCGGATTTGATTTAGCCAAAACATTTTGGCACTTTGTGGATATTTTATGGCTTTACCTATTTATATTTTTATATTTTTTCGGTTGAAAAACTTAAATTTGAAAACTTTTTATTAGAAATTCATTAACCTATGGATGCAACTGCACAGAACGTAAAAGCCGAATCTATTTGGAAGGGCGGCAACCAGCCACTCAATGCGAGCTATGGAAAAATCATGATGTGGTTTTTTATCGTCTCCGATGCCTTAACTTTTTCGGGCTTTTTGGCTGCTTACGGCTTTTCCAGATATAAATTTATAGAAACTTGGCCTATAGCCGACGAAGTGTTTACCCACTTTCCGTTTCTGCACGGTGTTGAAGCACCCATGTATTACGTGGCATTGATGACTTTTATTCTGATATTTTCATCAGTAACCATGGTTTTGGCTGTAGATGCAGGACATCAAATGAAGAAAAATAAAGTAGCCATCTATATGTTTTTGACCATTATCGGCGGTCTGATTTTCGTAGGATCACAAGCTTGGGAATGGAAAAACTTCATCAAAGGAGAGTTTGGTGCCATTGAAACCAAAGGGGGTCAGATTTTGCAGTTTGTAGATGCCGAAACCGGAAAGCAAATTGCGCTCCACGAATTTGCAACGGCTTCACCAACCGAGCGTACACAACACACCAGAAGCAAAGGCTTGTGGTTTGTTTCTGAAAAAAGTTTACCCAGCTACACCGTTTCTGACATTCAAAATGCTTATGCCGAACATCCAAATGTATTGATTCGCACTCAAGAAATAGTACCTAATCTTGATAAGCTCAAAGCATCACCGCGTGTTAGTGATCAAGTACTTGCCGAAAGATTGGAAACACAACTTGTAAACTCCGATGCCTTTGGACAAAAGGCTATTTATAAAAGAGAATTTTCGGATGAACGTATCAAAAGTGCTGTTGCAGTTGTAGAAGGTGCTAATTTGGTTCACAACGAATACGGCAACAGACTCTTTGCAGATTTCTTCTTCTTTATCACAGGTTTTCACGGCTTCCACGTTTTTTCCGGCGTGGTCATCAACATCATCATCTTTTTCAATGTCATCTTAGGGACCTACGAAAAACGCGGTCATTATGAAATGGTTGAAAAGGTTGGCCTTTACTGGCACTTTGTAGATTTGGTTTGGGTATTTGTATTTACATTTTTCTATCTGGTTTAAAAAATTAAAAAAACATAAACATGGCACACGATTCAGCACATACATCAAATACGAAACGCATCTGGGTGGTTTTTGGCATACTCACCGTTGTGACGCTAGTAGAAGTAGTTCTGGGGATTATACGCCCGCGTTGGACGGTTGAAACCTATTTTGTAGGAATGAAAATTCTCAACTGGATATTCATCATTTTAACGATTTTGAAAGCCTATTATATCGTGTATGCTTTTATGCACCTTGAAGGCGAAAGCGGCGCTTTTCGCTGGTCCATACTCACACCTATTTTAATCTTGGTTCCTTATTTGCTTTTTATCCTTTTGCTAGAAGGAGATTACATACATGACGTGTTTAGATACGGCATCATGAAATGGGATTTTTAACGAGATTTTAAAACATGCAAACCACGCTCTACGGCGTGGTTTTTTTTATCTTTGCAACAACTAACTAAGCCTATTGATGAAGAAGTTTTTGGTTCTTTTCGCACTTTTTATCGTACCCATAGTGGCCTATCTTTTCTTTGCTTCCGGCATCAATCATTTTGGTAAACTGCCGGTGGTAGGCCAATCGGCTGTAGAAATCAGTAACTTTAAAAGTCTGGACAAAACACCCGTCCGTTTGCAGGGAAAAATCACCATTTTGGGGTTTTTAGGCACAACCGCTTCGTCAGGGCGAAGCATGTTGTTCAACCTGAATCAAAAAATCTATAAAAGATTTGAGGGATTTGAAGACTTTCAGGTAGTGATGGTACTCCCCGAAAATCACGAAAAATCTGCTGAAGATGTGCTTTCAACCTTAGGGCAAATCACAGATACGCATCAGTGGAAATTTATTTTCGGTACCGATGAGGAAATTTATGAATTATTCAATGCCTTGCAAACGCCTTATGCTTTAGATGCCCGCGGCACTACAGACTACGTATTTATAATAGACAAAGACATGAAGCTGAGAGGCCGGCAAGACGAGTCGAAAACTTTCTACGGTTACAATGCTGCTTCGGTTGCGGAAATCACCAACCACATGCTAGACGATGTAAAGGTGCTTTTGGCTGAGTACCGACTCGAATTGAAAAAATACAAACGAAAATAGGCACATGAAAAAATATTCATACATAGGAATTTCTTTTGTGATTTTGGTGTTCGGCATTTGGGTTGTAAACGAATTCAGGCAGCGATTTGGTCAAAATGACAACATGGCTGTTGTGGGTCCTGCACCCAAATTTACACTGACCAACCAACACGGTAAAACCATCACTCCGGAAAACATGAAAGGCAAAGTTTATGTGGTAGATTTTTTCTTCACAAGTTGTCCGAGCATTTGTCCGGTGATGACAGAAAACCTTAAAGAGGTTCAAAATGAATTTTATGGAAATCCCAATTTCGGCATTCTTTCCGTATCTATCGACTCAAAATTTGACAGTCCGGAAGTGCTAAAAAAATATGCCGATAAACATCAAATTAAGAATCAAAATTGGCATTTTTTGACCGGGGACAAAGAAGCCATTTCTACTTTGGCCAATGCCGGATTTAATATTTATGTGGACGCATCAGAAAAAATAAATGGGGAATTTCAACACTCCGGCATGTTTGCGCTGATCGACAAGGAAGGCAACATTCGATCTCGCAAAGACGATTTTGGAAACCCGATTGTTTATTACGATGGCCTCTCCTACGCAGATGCCGAATCGCTGCAATTCAAACTCGGTGGTAGCCACAAACCCGGCATTGTTATGCTCAAAGAAGATATCCAAAAACTATTAAAAGAATAAACATGCCAGAAACCACTTCTACTAACGAAAATCGATTCAACAAGCTGATTTTAGTTTTGTCAATTGCGATCCCTTTGGCCGTAGCTGTTTTGTTTGGCGTCCGTATCCCGAATGTTGAACCACTCAGTTTTTTACCGCCTATTTACGCAAGCATAAACGGCCTCACGGCTATACTTTTGGTGGTCGCATTTTGGGCTATCAAAAATAAAAAAGTTCGTTTGCACGAGCAACTCATGAAAGTATGTTTGGCGTTTTCTGCCCTCTTTTTAATTATGTACGTCGCTTACCACATGACGTCTGACCCCACACCATTCGGTGGTAAAGGCGCCATCAAAATGGTTTATTATGTGATTCTCATCTCACATATTTTACTTTCCATAGCCGTCATTCCGTTGGTGTTGTTTAGTTTTGTCCGTGCTTTAAATCAACGTTTTGACAAACACCGAAAAATAGCCCGTGTTACTTTGCCCATCTGGCTTTATGTAGCCATCACGGGTGTAGTGGTTTACTTGATGATTTCTCCGTATTACACCTCATAAAATGCAAAAAAGAGCCTACATCTTTGTATTGACTGTATTGCTGCCGTTGTTCTCCGGCGCACAATGTGCCATGTGCAGAGCCGTTTTGGAATCTGAAGCCAACAAAGACACCGCACAGGGCATTAACGATGGCATTGTGTACTTGATGTTGTTCCCGTATCTCCTCATTGGCGGCGTCTTGTTTTTTGTCATTCGCAGCTTTCGCAAAAAAAATCAAAGCCCGGTTGAAAAAACATCTTAGTTTTAACAAAAAATTAAGTCGCCCCCTTGTAACATAACGCTTTCAAAATAGTCTTTTAGGGTAGAACTGTAATGTTTTCATCCTCATTGTCAGTTTTTCAATTTTGTGACATTAGCTAGATATCCAAATAATGATTGAAATTAAAGATCTTCACAAATCCTATAAAATGGGAAGCAACTCGCTTCATGTTTTAAAAGGTATCAATTTTTCTGTAAAAGAAGGCGATTTTGTATCAATCATGGGATCGTCCGGTTCCGGAAAATCAACACTACTGAACATACTCGGCATTTTGGACGAAGCTGACAAAGGCGAATATTGGTTAGACGGGGTTTTGATAAAAAACCTCAACGAAAAAGTTGCCGCCCGATACCGAAACAAATTCTTGGGATTTATCTTTCAGTCTTTCAACCTGATTAATTATAAAACCGCGCTAGAAAACGTTTCGCTGCCTTTATATTACCAAGGCGTCAAGAGTAAAGAACGCACAGAAAAAGCCATGCATTACCTAGACAAAGTAGGCTTGGCAAGTTGGTCACATCACACACCTAACGAGCTCTCCGGAGGACAAAAACAACGTGTTGCCATTGCGCGAGCCCTAGCTTCCGATCCAAAAGTGCTTTTGGCAGACGAGCCTACAGGTGCTTTGGATTCTAAAACTTCATACGAAGTGATGGAAATTATCCAAAACATCAATGATGAAGGCAAAACCATCATAGTGGTGACACACGAACACGACATTGCGCAAATGACCAAACGCATCGTTCACTTAAAAGACGGTTTGGTAACCGATGACACAGCTGTAAATCAAATAAGAGCTTCCGCCTATGTTTAGCCTGGACCGTTGGCAAGAAATTTTCCAAACCCTGTCTAAAAACAAACTAAGGGCTTTTTTGACAGGTCTTTCCGTTTCCTCGGGTATTTTTATCCTTGTCATCTTGCTCGGTGTAAGCCGGGGCATGCAAAACGGCATCGAAAAAGAATTTCAGCAAGATGCCGTCACAGAAGTAGAGGTTTGGACGGGTACAACAACTGTAGGCTACAAAGGCATGAACCCCGGAAGAAGGGTGCAACTTGAAAACGAAGATTTTGAGTACACCACCCAGAAGTTTGGCGACCAAATTGACAGCAAATCAGGGTATTTTGGTCGTTGGGGTGCTATCATCAACTACAAAAAAGAGAATGGATCTTACGAATTTGCAGGCGTACACCCCGATTTTCAAAAAGTGGAAAACGCCACCATCATTTCCGGGCGATTTATCAATGCGTCAGATATAGAAGGTAATGACAAAGTAGCCGTCATTGGCAACCGCGTCAAACTGGATTTGTTTAAAGACAAAGATCCTATCGGCGAATACATCAATATTTCAAAAGTTCCTTTCAAGGTTGTCGGTGTTTATACCGATCCGGGAGGCGAACGCGAGGAAACGCGTGTCTATTTGCCACTGACAACTGCCCAAAGGGTTTTTAACGGAAAAAACCAGCTCCGAATGTTGTCTTTTACCATCAAACCGGCCGCCACTTTTGACGAAGCCGTTCAAAATGCCGCATTTCTATCTGACGGTTTGGAAAAATCATTAAAACAAAGACACCTCGTCTCGCCCGATGATACCAGTGGGATTCGTGTTTTTGACACCTTAGAAGAGGCCAAAAGAATTTACGACTTGCTGAGTTATATAGATTTGTTTTTTTGGATAGTTGGCATTTGTACCATCATAGCCGGCGTAGTGGGCGTTGGAAATATTATGCTGATTGTTGTCAAAGAGCGAACCAAAGAAATAGGTATCCGGAAAGCCATTGGTGCCCAACCCATGTCTATCATAGGGATGATTCTTCAGGAAGCTGTTTTTGTGACCTTTGTGGCCGGATTTTTCGGTCTTTTTGGAGGTCTCCTTTTGTTGGAAGTTGTGGGGCCGCAAATTCAAAGTGACTTTTTTGCAAACCCGGAAGTGGATATGAATGTGGCTCTGAGCACCATCGTCATCTTAATCATAGCCGGCGCCCTAGCCGGTTTTTTCCCTGCTTACAGGGCCGCCAAAATAAAACCCATAATAGCCTTGCGCGATGAGTAATCTGTTTAACAAAGAAAGTTGGAACGAAATCTTGGAGGCACTTAGTGCCAATTGGTTCCGTACGCTGTTGACAGCCTTCGGCGTGTTTTGGGGTATTTTTATTTTGGTAATTTTGCTGGCAGCCGGAAAAGGATTGGAAAACGGTGTAAAACAAGGATTTTCGGGTATTGCCACCAACACCGCTTTTATGTGGACACAGCAAACTTCTAAACCCTTCAAAGGCATGCCCGAAGGCAGAAGATTTAATTATAGAAATGGTGACGTGCCTGCACTGTGGGAAAAATTTCCCGATTTACGCTTCATCTCTCCCAGAAACCAATTGGGGGGTTGGCAAGGTGCCAACAACGTCATTAGGGGGCTCAAAACCGGTGCGTTTACGGTTTATGGCGACATGCCGGAATTCATCAACCAGCAACCCATGGACATCATAGAGGGACGTTTCATCAACCAAAACGACATCAAAGAAAACAGAAAAGTTGCGGTCATCGGGCAAGGCGTCATAGACGGATTGTATGAGAAAGGCGAACCGGTTATCGGGTCTTACATTAAAATTAACGGTGTGAATTTTTCGGTAGTTGGTGTTTACAAGAAAAAAGGAAACTCTGGCGGTAACCAAGAAGAAGGAATGAAAGATATTTTTACACCTTTTACCACTTTTCAGCGCGCTTTCAACTTTGGAGATATTGTTGGTTGGATGGCCATAACCGCTAAAGATAACGCGTCAATAACCGAGCTTCTGCCCCAGATTAAAGACGTGCTCAAAAGCAGACACAAAATTCATCCGGATGATGACCGAGCCATTGGCAGTTTTGACCTTTATCAAGAATTCAGCAAAGTCAATGGTCTTTTTACCATATTGGGAGTCATTTCCTACTTCGTAGGCATTTTGATTTTGATTTCCGGTGTCATCGGGATTGGTAATATTATGTTGATTGTCGTTAAAGAACGTACCAAAGAGATTGGCGTGCGACGTGCTTTGGGTGCTACGCCTTGGGATATTCGCAGTCAAATTTTACTGGAAGCCATTTTCCTGACCATTATATCCGGAATGGCCGGGATTGCATTGGCATCCGGATTGCTAAAAATCATCGAGATACTCATGCGCGGCATGGACACATCCGAAATGATGTTTGCCAACCCGAGCGTTGGCTTGGGTGTAGTCATCGCTGCACTACTTATTTTGATTGTTTCCGGGCTGTTTGCCGGCATGATTCCGGCCCAGATTGCCATCAAAGTCAAACCCGTGGATGCTTTAAGAACAGAATAAAACTAAAACAACTTTATTTAATATTTGATTACAATGAAAAAAACCATTACAACCATAGTACTTTTGTTAGTCACGGTTCTGTTTGTAGGTTCGCTGTACTATTTGTACACCAAAAACAAACAATCGCCTGTTGTGTTTGAAACAGAGCAACCCGGGATGCAGACTATTGTAGAAAAAACCATATCCACAGGAAGCATCGTGCCCAAAGAAGAAGTTTTAATCAAACCAAACATTTCCGGTATCATCCAAGAAGTATATGTAGTGGCCGGAGAGTTGGTAAAATCGGGCGATTTGATTGCCAAAATCAGGGTGGTGCCAAACGTATCCAACCTCAACAATGCCAAAGCACAGGTTGAATCTGCAAAAATTGACTTAGACAACCAAACAAAGATTTTTAATCGTCAAAAATCGCTAATTGACAAAGGTGTGATTTCGCAAAACGATTTTGACAATGCGTTGGCCGCTTATGAGCAGTCTAAACAAACCTATGAAACCGCCTTAGAAAATTATGAAATCGTGCGCACCGGCACTGCCAAAGGCTATGAAACCGCCGCCAATACGATGATTCGCGCTACCGTATCGGGCATGGTGCTGGAGGTACCCGTAAAAGTTGGCAATCAGGTTATTGAGAGCAACAATTTTAACGAAGGTACTACCATTGCAAGTATTGCAGATATCAACAAGATGGAATTTGTAGGAAAAGTGGACGAGTCTGAAGTGGGTAAAATAAAAGAAGGGCTGCCTTTAGAAATAACGGTTGGTGCTATTGAAAATAAAAAATTTGATGCCATTTTGGAATACATCGCACCCAAAGGTTTGGAAGAAAACGGCGCCATCCAATTTGAAATAAAAGGATCTGTAAAGTTGAGTGAAGACGTATTTATCCGTGCCGGACTCAGCGCCAATGCTTCTATCATTTTAAACAAAGCCGACAGTGTTTTGGCTGTACGGGAAGCCGTTTTACAGTTTGACCCGGAAACCAACAAACCATTTGTAGAAATCCAAACAGGCGAGCAACAATTTGAAAAAAGAGAAGTTGAGCTCGGCATCTCGGATGGCATACAAGTAGAAGTAAAGAAAGGTTTATCTAAATCAGATAAAATTAAAGTATGGAACACGGTACAGATGGGTAAAGTCTTCACAAATTAATTTACATTTACACACAATTTAGCATGATCATGATCAATAGAATACTCATTTTCACGGTTACTTTTTTTGTATTCGGCTTCGCACAAGCCCAAACAAAAAAATGGACTTTAAGGGAAGCCGTTCAATATGCTTTGGACAATAACATCACTGTTAAGCAGACCGAATTGGACATGGAAAACACTAAGATTTCCAAAAAAGACGCCTTTGGCAATTTCCTGCCATCTATCAATGCCAACACATCGCACCAATGGTCAATCGGTTTGAACCAAAACATTACTACAGGTTTGTTGGAAAATCAAACCACACAGTTTACCTCCGTAGGCGTCAATGCCAACATGCTGATTTTTGACGGTTTGCGAAACTTTAACACGCTTCACAGGGCCAATTTGGCTATACTGGCCAACCAATTGCAGTTGGATAAGATTAAAGACGATATTTCACTGCTCGTGGTCAATTCATTTTTGCAAATTGTATTTAACCGCGAATCGCTCAACACTTTGCTTTATCAAAACCAAGTGACAGAAGAGCAAGTGCAACGCACTACGGAACTCGTAGAAGCCGGTGCTGCACCGCGCGGCGATTTGTTAGACATTCAGGCTACTAACGCCACCGAAAAACAACGCATCATTGCTGCGGAGAATACGCTCAAACTGTCTAAAATTTCATTGGCACAATTACTGCTCATCAAAGATTACGAAAACTTCGAGATTCAAGATGAAGAATTTCTAATTCCTCCACCCGACATGCTTGCACAAAATCCGGGTGAAATATTTGAATCGGCCAAGGAATTGCGTTCAGAAATTAAATTAGCCGAAGCCAATGTGGACGTAGCCGAAAAAGATTTGGCAATTTCCAGAGGCGCCAGCTACCCAACCATTAGTTTGTTTTACAATTACAACACCAGGGCTTCGAGTGCCGACATTTTTGGTGGCGTTTTGCCGGACACAGAAAATCCTTTTTCGCAAATTGGGTTTGTTGAAGGCACCAACGAACGCGTGTTGACACCCAATTTTAACCGCTTTACCGTAGGTCCCGAAAATCTAATAGACCAGTTTACACGTAATGACGGACATTCAATAGGTTTTCAGCTTAGCGTGCCTGTTTTTAACGGATTCCAAACGGCTAACAGCATCAAGCGGAGTAAAATAAATTTGGAACGCGCCAAAAACCAATTGGAGCAGGACAAACTCGATTTGGAATCCAATGTGTACCAAGCCTATTTTGATGCCGAAAGTGCCTATAAATCATACGAGGCTGCGCAGCGTGCCTTCGAGGCCAGAACCTTGGCTTTTGACTATTCTCAAGAACGATTCAACGTGGGTTTGATGAATGCTTTTGACTACCTTCAGGCAAAGTCGGCACTCGAAACGGCAGAATCAGAAGTCATTCGCTCTAAGTTTGATTATGTTTTCAAACTGAAAGTTTTGGAATTCTTTTTTGGTATTCCTTTTGATAAATTGTAAACAACTTCTTTTATTGCCATCATCGAAGTATTCATAGCTACTAATTTTGTAATTTTGCTCATCATTCGGAAAAAATTCAAACATGTCTAAAAAAACTATCTACATTGTATTGGGCGCAGTCGTATTATTGATTGTTATCTTAATCGGCGGAAAAAAAGCAGGACTGTTTGGAAAATCCGGAGACTTTAAAGAGGTTGAGGTAGAAAAAATTGCCCGTAGAACCATACAGCAAACCGTTTCTGCTACAGGTAAAATACAACCTACCGTAGAGGTGAAAATATCAGCCGAAGTTTCGGGCGAAATTATAGAATTGCCCATTCAAGAAGGGCAACAAGTAAAAAAAGGTGAACTGTTGGTTAAGATTAATCCCGATTTGTTTCAATCAGCACTTGCCCGTACGCAGGCTTCACTGCTCAATGTGAAATCTAACCTGGCGCAAGCAGAAGCCAACCTAAAAGAAGCAGAAGCCAACTATCAGCGAAACGAAGGATTGTTTAAAAAAGGGGTCATTTCTGCCTCAGAGTGGGACAGGATTGTAGCCGCTCGTGATGCTGCCATGGCAACCAAAGAATCGGCCCGATACAATGTCCAAAGTTCGGCTGCAACCGTCAAAGAAGCGCAAGACAATTTGATTAGAACCAATATCTACGCCCCGATGGATGGCACCATCTCTAAACTGGATGTTGAACTCGGCGAACGTGTGGTTGGTACACAACAGTTTGAAGGCACCGAAATTTTAAGGGTTGCCAACCTGAGCAAAATGGAAGTTTTGGCCGAGGTAAACGAGAATGATATTGTGAAAATTTCTTTGGGCGACACAGCCATAGTAGAAGTAGATGCCTATCTGAAAAGAGAATTCATCGGTATTGTTTCTAACATTGCCAACACCGCCATCAATACCACCAGCGTAGATCAGATAACAAACTTCGAAGTAAAGGTCAATATTCTTCCCGAGTCTTATGCCGATTTAACCGTTGGAAAACCTGAAAATTTTTCACCATTTCGCCCGGGAATGACTGCCACGGTTGATATCATCACCGAGAAAAAGACAAATGTATTGACGGTTCCTATCAGTGCTGTAGTGGTTCGTACAGACACTTCATCCACTAAAAAAACAGGAACCCCCACACTGGCCAATACCGCCAACAAAGCTGCTGGAGAAGAGCGCTTTGAGTGTGTCTTTGTAAAAATTGGAGAAACAGCCAAACTAAAAGTGGTAAAAACCGGCATACAAGACAACACTTACATCGAAATTGCTTCAGGTCTTGACGACGAATCCGATGTAATTACCGGACCCTACAACGTGGTCACCAAATTGCTAAGCCCGAACGACAAAGTAGCTATCAAGCAGGTAGAGAAATCCAAAGAATAAAAATGTCGCTTGTTCTCAACATTGAAACAGCTACTAAAAATTGCTCTGTTTGTCTTGCAGAATCTGGCAACATCATCTCATACAAAGAATCTGCCTCTGAACAATACCAACACGGCGAATTACTGCATCACTACATCAAAGCTTGTTTAGCAGATGCACAATGTGACTTTTCGGCATTGGATGCAGTCGCCATCAGCAAAGGCCCCGGATCCTATACGGGTCTTCGCATAGGTGTATCTGCCGCTAAAGGCTACTGTTTTGCACTTGACATTCCTTTGATAGCTGTAAACACGTTGGATATACTGGCAAAGCGCCATCCGATTGCAACGGGCTATATGGTGCCGATGCTCGATGCACGTAGAATGGAAGTGTATGCAAAAGTACTTGACCATCACGGTTCTGAAATACGAGAAACAAGAGCAGAAATACTCACTGAAGAAAGTTTTACGCCCTATTTAGAGAAAGATACGGTTTACTTCTTAGGCGACGGCGTTTCAAAATGGAAGACCATTTGTACACATACAAATGCCGTATATCTGGATATACTATATCCATCTGCGAGGACGATGTGCGTGCTTTCACATCAAAAATTTGTATCTAAAATCTTTGAGAATGTTGCCTATTTTGAGCCTTACTATTTAAAAGAGTTTATCGGCTTGCAAAAAAAGAGGTAAACGATTCTACTTAGTGGTTTTTCATCAGAGCCAATGCTTCATCCGAATCTTTTACCGGAAGTTTACAAACGTAATTTTGACAGACATAAATAAGGGTTTCACCTTGCGCAAATCTGTGTTTCAAGAGGGGTAAATTTGATTCGTTTGTACTACCGGCCAGCATCAAATTGGGTTGAAAGGTTTTGGTAAATTTTGTCAATTTTTGAATTGCCTTTTCACCTACAAAAGCCACTTCGTAAAAGGGTTTTGTGTAATTGAGCATCAAGTCGAGCCAATTGGCATACCAACGCGCTCCCGTCTGCCCAACTGAAGGCAATGTTGCACTGAGCATAAATTTAGCCGTATTCAAGTAGGTTTCGTTATCGAAATGATACCCTAAAAGAAACAAGTTTTTAGCCATAATAGAGTTGGATGCAGGAATTACATTGTCTGATGTTTCGGTAGTTCTACTTACAAGCTCAGGATCTACATCTGAGGTGTAAAAAAACAGACCGCTTTCCGGATTGTAAAAATGTGAAAAGGTATAGTCTGTCAACTGTTTGGCGCGCTGCAACCATTTTTGTTCAAAAGTGTTTTCGTAAATAGACAAGTAGGCATCTATGGTAAGTGCGTAATCATCCATAAACGCGTTGATGGTGCTTTTGCCGTTTTTGTAATTTCTCCAAAGACCACCGTCGGGCTTGCTTTGCTGTGCATCCAAAAAATGTGCCGCTTGCAAGGCTGCATCCAAAAACTTTTTTTCACCAAAAACCCGATAAGCGTCCGCGTATGCTCTAATCATTAATGCATTCCAAGACAACAAAGTCTTGTCGTCTAAAGCGGGTTTTTTGCGCTTCTCTCTGGTTTCAAATAAAATTTGTTTCCACTGTGCAACAGAAGAAGTCAACTTCGCAACAGTAAATCCTAGTTTTTGAGAAAGTGTTTCGTAGTCTTCTTTCTGTATCAGCACATAATTTTGTTCCTCCCACAGTCCAAAGTCGTTGATGTTGAAAACCGCGGCAAAAGTATCAAAATCATTTTCCAACAAGGCCTGAAGTTCATCTTTGGTCCACACGTAAAATTTGCCTTCTTCGCCTTCGCTATCTGCATCAAAAGAAGCGTAGAAACCTCCTTTGGGATTTGTCATTTCTCTTTCAATAAAACCGAGGGTTTCATAAACCACGCGTTTGTACTGCGGATTGGGTTTATGTAAATAAGCATTGGCGTACAAACTTACCAGTTGTGCGTTGTCGTACAACATTTTTTCAAAGTGAGGCACATGCCAGTAATTGTCGACCGAATAGCGTGAAAAACCGCCACCTACATGATCGTACAGACCGCCAAAAGCCATCTTTTGCAAAGTGAGATGCACAAAGTCTAAAACTTCTGTGTCGTTTGCCTGAAAACCATAGCGCAACAAGAAATTGAGCCCGGTTGGCATCATAAATTTTGGTGCGCCTTTGTTGCCACCGTATTCGAGATCAAATTTTGGCTTCCAATTTTGCACCAAATTTTCTAGCGTTGCAAAAGCAAAATCTTCGGCATGGGATGGGCTTTCGACCAAATCCATTTGCCGAACGCCGTCGGTGAGGTTTTGGGCGTATTCTTCAAATTTTTTGGGTTCATTTTTATAGACTTGTGCAATTTGAGTCAGCACATTCATCCAATCATCTTTTCTAAAATACGTACCGCCCCATACCGGCCGGCCGTCGGGAAGTGCTACCACATTTAAAGGCCACCCACCGCTACCGGTCATCAGTTGCACAGCATTCATATAAATCTGATCCACATCGGGACGTTCTTCCCTATCTACTTTGATATTGATAAAGTGTTGGTTCATCAAAGCAGCAGCTGTCGTATCTTCAAAAACTTCTTTCTCCATAACATGACACCAATGGCAAGATGCATAGCCAATACTGATCAGTAATAATTTTCCTGATTCACTGGCCTTGGCTAAAGTTTCCGGATTCCATGCATGCCAATCCACCGGGTTGTTTGCGTGTTGCAGCAAATAAGGACTTGTTTCGTTTATCAAGGCATTGGTGGGATGCTCCATTTTTGGGGGGTTTTGACCTCTACAGCTTATAAAAAAAAACAGTAAAACTACATTTGGGAGGCAAAACCTCATGGTTTAGTGCTTTTTGAGAATCTAAACTTTTTGGCTGATTTAAATAGCAGAAACTTAAATTTAAAGAAGTTACTGATGCTTGCGTCTGTTTTCCATTCGGCCAAGTGTTTGGATATATTTAAGTATTTTTCGGGATTCTCATCGAGTGAAGCAATGGCTAGCCCTCCGGAGGTTCTTCTAAAATCTTCGAGCAATATCCAATTGGGAAAGGAACGGATATGATCGTGATACCAACTTCTATTGGCGTCGTGCACCACCAGAATACCCTTTTCATTAAGCAGTTTTTTAGCCGTTTCAATACACGCTTCCCTTGCCATACCGTCAACCAAAATAAAGTCAAACTTACCCATGCTCAGTGGTTTTTCGACATAAGATTTAAACTCGTCCAAAGTACCTGTTCTGCGCCATTCTTTGGCATCGGGTGCTACAAAATGAATGGTAGCTTTACCCTTATTGGGCAAAAGCGGCTGTATGCCTTCAAACCATTCTTTGTCGTGTTCAATGGATGTCCAAGTTGCCTGTTCGGGCAAAAACTGCGGATAGAAAAGTGAAGAATAACCACAACCGTATTCCAAAACGCTCAACGGCTTTCTTGTTGCAAATAAATCCTTCATGATGGCTATTTCCTTAAATTTCATATAAGGGATGATATCCGGCTTGATACCTAGTGTTTTCTTGATTTGACGCAAGGTACCTTGCAGATAGTTGTTAAGTAGTGACATTTGTGTGATTTTATCTTGTTGACAAAGATATGTATTTACACAAACATTGCCGATGTTGGGTGTGCAATCTGCATATAATTTCGTTAATTTGCGCTTTAAAATGTAATCTCATACAGCACTGTTGGAAATCTCAGAATTTACATATTTACTCAACAATCCTGAGGCTGTTACAAAGGCACAGACCATACAGCTAAGAACCGTGTTGGATGAATTTCCTTATTTTCATTCCGGCAGGGCTATCTACTTAAAAGGACTTCAACAACAGGAAAGTTACCTGTTTGATGATGCCCTCAAAACCTTGGCGGCACATACCGCCAACAGGGCTATTTTGTTTGACTATGTAACAGCCGACATTTTTGAACCGCATCAAACTGCCAAAAAAATTCAGAATAGTGAAATTTTGGCGCACAATCTGGAAGTTGTAGATGTGCAAGTGATTGATCCTTCCATTGAGCATCCCGAAACATCTCTGGACAAAGCTACTTCTGACGCGATTTTGGATAAAGATCTGTTTGAAGAAAAAATGATATCCAAACCTGCTATTTCCACGACTATAGATGAAGAAAAAAAGTTTGTAAATTTCAATACTAAAGACCGCCATTCCTTTGAAGATTGGCTGCATTATGCCGCACCCCAAAAACTATCAAAAAATGTAGCCAACACGCCTAGTCATCATCAGGCACAGTCAAATTTAGAACGAAATAAAAAATTTGAACTCATTGATCGTTTTTTGGCCGAGAGTCCAAAAATAGTCCCGGAAAAAGACCATAAAACTTCGCTTAACATAAACAGCGCCGCTCCGGAAATCGAAATCATGACAGAGACGCTAGCCAAAGTGTACACACATCAAAAAAAGTACAAAAAAGCCGTCAAAGCCTATAAAATTTTAAGTTTGAAATATCCGGAAAAAAGTGGTTACTTTGCAGACCAAATTCGAGCACTACAAGCATTAGATAAAAATAATTAAATACAAATGAGCACATTTTCTATCTTTATGATTCTCATTATACTGGTTTCTTTGTTACTGGTATTGGCTATTATGGTTCAAAACCCCAAGGGTGGCGGATTGTCAAGTTCCTTCGGCGGTGGCGGACAAAACATAGGCGGTGTACAGAAGACGAGTGACTTTTTAGACAAAAGCACCTGGACCTTGTCAACCATTTTGGTTGCTTTGATTCTGCTTTCCAGCACCACGGTAACCAAACCCGGTGCCGCAGCAGACTCTAGAGCTTTGGACGGTGCTCCTGAAGTTGAGCAAACCATCCCGGTAACACCACCGGCTCAAGAACCGCTTCAAACCCCCGAATCGGGCGACGAGAATCAGAACTAAGAAATTATGATTACCATTTTATGCCAGCTTACTGACAAGCTGGCATTTTTTTTTGAATATTGTCAGTTTTTTTAGAATGGCACAATTTCTGAAAAGTCAGAGACAGTTTAACTTTAAAAACATTTATAAAAATTATGGCACTAAACATTCAACCTCTTGCAGACAGAGTTTTGGTAGCGCCTTTGGCAGCCGAAACCAAAACTGCTTCTGGTATCATTATCCCCGATACCGCTAAAGAAAAACCCCAAAGAGGCACCGTAGTTGCGGTTGGAAAAGGAAAAAAAGATGAGCCCATGACCGTAAAAAAAGGCGATGTAGTGTTGTACGGTAAATATGCCGGCACCGAAATCAAACTTGAAGGTACGGATTATCTCATCATGCGTGAAGATGACCTATTGGCAATTCTTTAAAAAAAATCAAACACTTTAAATTTTAAGAAAAATGGCAAAAGATATTAAGTTCAATCTTGAGGCACGAGACGGCCTCAAAAGAGGTGTAGATGCACTGGCAAACGCAGTAAAAGTCACACTTGGACCCAAGGGTAGAAATGTAATCATAAGCAAATCATTTGGCGCACCCACCGTTACCAAAGACGGTGTCACCGTAGCCAAAGAAATAGAGTTGAAAGATGCCTTGGAAAACATGGGCGCTCAAATGGTAAAAGAAGTAGCCTCTAAAACTAATGACCTAGCCGGTGACGGTACCACAACCGCTACCGTTTTGGCACAGTCCATAGTAAAAGAAGGCCTTAAAAACGTTGCCGCAGGTGCCAATCCTATGGATTTGAAACGCGGAATTGACAAAGCCGTTTTGGCAGTTGTAGCTGATTTGGAGAAACAAACGCGGGAAGTTGGTGACAGTTCTGAAAAAATAAAACAAATTGCCGCCATATCTGCAAACAACGATGATCTTATCGGCGATTTGATTGCGCAAGCATTTGAAAAAGTAGGCAAAGAAGGTGTCATCACTGTGGAAGAAGCCAAGGGAACAGACACTTACGTCGATGTTGTAGAGGGCATGCAGTTTGACAGGGGTTATTTGTCTCCTTACTTCGTGACAAATTCTGAAAAGATGGAAGCAGAATTGGAAAACCCCTACATTTTGCTCTACGACAAAAAAATATCTTCCATGAAAGATTTGCTTCCCGTTTTAGAACCGGTTGCACAATCCGGAAGACCACTTCTCATTATTGCCGAAGATGTTGACGGTGAAGCTTTAGCCACCTTGGTTGTAAACAAACTTCGCGGTGCGCTGAAAGTAGCTGCTGTAAAAGCACCCGGATTCGGCGACAGAAGAAAAGCCATGTTGGAGGACATAGCCATTTTGACAGGAGGAGAAGTGATTGCAGAAGAAAGAGGCTTTTCTTTAGAAACAGCCACTTTAGAAATGCTTGGAACTGCTGAAAAAGTAACCATAGACAAAGACAACACAACCGTTGTAAATGGTGCCGGTTCTAAAGAAAACATCTCAAACCGAGTCAACCAAATTAAAGCACAGATAGAAAGTACGACATCTGATTACGATCGCGAAAAATTGCAAGAAAGACTTGCTAAATTAGCGGGTGGCGTTGCTGTACTTTACGTAGGTGCTGCTTCTGAAGTAGAAATGAAAGAGAAAAAAGACCGTGTAGATGATGCGCTCCACGCCACGCGTGCCGCCGTTGAAGAAGGCATTGTAGCCGGTGGCGGTGTTGCCTTGGTACGCGCCATTGAAAGTGTAAAATCTGTCAAAGCAGACAACGCAGACGAAGCAACAGGAGTCCAAATCGTAGCCCGTGCCATAGAAGAGCCTTTGCGTCAAATCATTGAAAATGCAGGCGGAGAAGGTTCTGTGGTTGTGTCCAAAATTCTAGAAGGCAAAGACGACTTTGGTTATGATGCCAAATCGGATAAATACGTCAACATGTTTAAGGCCGGTATTATAGATCCTAAAAAAGTGACACGTGTAGCCCTCGAAAATGCGGCTTCTGTGGCCGGTATGATCCTAACCACCGAATGTGCGTTGATCGACATCAAAGAAGACACTCCTGCAGGCCCTCCAATGGGAGGCGGCATGCCGGGTATGATGTAAACCCAACACGATAAGCAACAACTAAAAACCACGCTCAAAAAGCGTGGTTTTTTTATTGATATCCTAAACTATTCAAGCCACGCAAACTCAAAATAATCTGTGGTATTTTTGGAACAAAAATCCTCCTCTCCCCTTTCCTAATGTCCGTCCAAAAAACTTAGCCATCAAAATTATTTGTTCAAAATTTCTTCTGTTCTTTTGATTGCTTCATTGATGTTGTCAAGTATGTTGTGTTTGCCGATAAGTTCGTAAACTTCAGATTTAAATAATGCTTCTTTCACATGCCTGTTTGCACCAGAAAGAATAATGGTAGTTCCACAGGATTTTAGTTTTTGATGAAACTCTTTTAACCTGTTTAATGCAGTTGCATCGATAAATGGCACGTTTCTCATTCTGAGAATTAAAACTTTGGGCTCTTGTTTTAATTCCGTGAGGAATTCTTGGAATTTTTGGGAAGCACCAAAAAAAAGTGGCCCGTTTATTTCGTAAAGCATGGTATCTTTTGGAATGTAGGTCAGTTCTTCTTCAAATAATTTTTCTGCTTGGGCATTGGCAGTTCCAAAGAGATTTTCTGCATTGTTAATGGTTGTTGCTTCACTCATACGCTTCATAAAAATAAAACTGGATAAAATCAATCCTATCTCTATTGCCAGAATTAAATCAAAAAATACGGTAAGAAAAAAAGTAGTAAGCAATACAATCATATCCATGCGATTGCTTTTAAGCAAATCTCTGAAATGTTGCCACTCGCTCATGTGATAGGCCACCACAGCCAAAATACCTGCCAAACAAGACAGCGGAATAAGTTTTGCTACCGGCGCAAAGAGTAACATAATGAGCAGGAGAAAAACGGCATGAACAATTCCCGCTATGGGAGTTCTTCCGCCATTTTTTACGTTGGTAGCTGTGCGGGCAATGGCACCTGTTGCAGGAATACCACCAAAAAGTCCCGAAAAAATATTGCCGGCACCTTGCGCCACGAGTTCCATATTGGAGCGGTGCTTTCCGCCAATCATGCCGTCGGCAACTACGGCTGAAAGTAACGATTCTATTGCGCCTAAAAGCGCTATGGCTATGGCGGGTTCTATGAGTTCCTGTATAATCTTAAAATTGATGTTAGGTAGTTGTGGCATAGCTATTTTATTGGGAATCTCGCCAAATTTGCTTTCAATAGTTTCTACGGGTAACTCAAAAAAATAGACTGCCAATGTACAAAGTACAATCGCTACTAATGAACCGGGTATTTTGGTTGTGATTCTATAAAAATTTAAAGCGATTAAAACCGTACTTATAGCAATGCCAAAAGCCAACCAATTAATACTGTCGAGATGCTGAAAATATACGAGCCACTTTTCGACAAAATCGGCAGGGATATTTTCTATTTCCATCCCAAAAAAATCTTTGATTTGGGTGGAAAAAATAACTACAGCAATTCCGCTGGTAAAGCCAACAATTAAAGGATAAGGGATAAATTTCAGGTAATTTCCCAGTTTCATCAACCCTAGTCCAATGATGAGAAAACCTGCCATGAAAGTGGCAATAGAAAGCCCATCAATACCATGTTCTTGCACAATTCCGTACACTATAATTATAAACGCACCGGTTGGCCCGCCTATTTGTACACGGCTACCGCTAAGAACTGAAATCACTAGTCCGGCTATAATTGCCGTTATGAGTCCTTTTTCCGGTGACACACCCGAGGCAATGGCAAAGGCAATGGCCAAAGGCAAAGCCACAATGCCTACTATTATGCCCGATAAAACATCTTTTGTGAGTTGTTTTTTAGTGAATCCTTCTTTTAAGAGGGTAAATAGTTTTGGTGTGAATTCTTTATTTTTCATTTTCTTAATTCTCGGTTGTTTGTCAAAGAATTCATCATATGCGTAGCTTTCCCCTTTGTAAATCCTTACCTATATCCAAATATTTTGCTGCCAACGCGAATCATGTTGCTACCCGACGCAACTGCTATGGCGTAATCTTGACTCATTCCCATCGATAAGGTCGTCCACGAATAAGTGTCTTTCCATGTGTCATACAAGTTTTTCAGAAATTGAAATTCGGATTGGATTTGTGCCGTATCCTCTGTAAATGTTGCCATGCCCATAAGACCAACAACTTTGGTGTTTGGTAATTTCTGTAACACATTTGAGTTTAAAAGCGTTGCCACTTCTTCGGGATGAAAACCAAACTTGGTGTCTTCATCTGCAATTTTAACTTGCAAAAGACATGGAATAATGCGCCTGTACTTTTTGGCTTGTTTGTCAATTTCCTGCAGCGTTTTTTCTTGGTCAACTCCGTGGATCAGCGATACAAAGCTTGCCATATACTTAATTTTGTTGGTCTGCACATGGCCTATCATATGCCAACGAATATCTTTGGGAAGTTGTTCGTATTTGCCAACCATCTCCTGAATTTTATTTTCCCCAAAGTCTCTTTGGCCGGCACTATAGGCCTCTAAAATATCTGAAACAGACTTGGTTTTAGACACTGCCACTAAGGTAACACCTGTTGGAATTTCTTCTAGAACACGCTTGAGATTTTCAGCAATCATCCGTCGTTAAATTTTAACCGAAATTACGGATTTAAAAGGTCTAATCAAAAACAAAAACTTTGCCGTCGTCGGCCAATTCAACTGCCGGAAATATAACCTCTGCTTCTTGCTTGAAGCGTGTAATAGAATCGTATCGGGTGGAAAAATGACCCAAAATGAGTGTGCCCACCCCTGCGCTTTTTGCAACTTGTGCAGCTTGCGCCGCCGTGCTGTGTTTGGTGGGCTGCCCCAAGTGGGCGTGTTGCTCCAAAAAGGTGGCCTCGTGGTAGAGTACGGTTGCACCTTTAATTTTTTCGGGCAAAGAGGTATCAAAAACCGTATCGCTACAATAGGCATAGGACTTTGGTGGCGCCGGATCAAACGTCAGGAGGCTGTTGGCAACCCGTTCTCCATCTTCTTTTGTGTAATCTTTGCCGTTTTTAAGATTTTGATAGTCGCAAATTTCTACGCCGTGTTGTCGGCAAGCCACCGGATTCAGTTTTCGCTCGTGTGGTTTTTCACTGAAAAAGAATCCGTTGGTATAAACCCTGTGTTTGAGCGGAATGGTGCTCACCGTCAATTTTTCGTCTTCATATATAAGCTCTGGCTCTTTGGACGTGAGCTCATGAAAAATTAAGGGAAAATTTACCCACGAATCGGAGTGTTTGAACTGAATTTTGATGATTTCTTCTAGGCCTTTCGGTCCGTAAATATGCAATTCTTGGGTGCGATTGAGCAAGCGAAATGATGATATCAAACCTATCAAACCGTAAAAATGATCGCCGTGAAGATGTGAGATAAAAATGTGTTTGATGCGCGAAAACTTAATTTTGTTCCTGCGGAGCTCCACTTGTGTGCCCTCTGCACAGTCTATCAAAAACAATTGGTTTTGCATTTCCAAAACCTGCGATGTCGGATTGGAAAAAGTACGCGGTGTGGCCGCATAACAGCCCAAAATGGTCAACTTCATTGGTGTATGGTTGTTTTTTACAGGCTTAAATTAATTAAAAAGACAAAGGGGTAAATCCAAGTCCGTCGGGTTCTTTCCCGGCTTTGAGTCTTTTTATGATTGTAAAAGTTTCCAAATCAATCACCGTAATCACATCTGCATTGGTATTTGCCACATAGGCAAAACGATCATTGGGATGAACCAAAATTCCTACGGGAACAGGACTGTTTTCAAAGTCTTGAAACAATCGGCCGGGTTCTTTCTCTACAGAGGTGGCTTCCATGGAGATTGTTTTCAATAATTTGCCATCGCGCGCATCATATATATTTACAGTTCCGGTTTCTGCGTTCGACACCAAAGCCAAATGGTTTTTTTGGGTAAACTTTACCCGTATGGGAAATTTTTCTGAGGGAATGGTTTTTAAAAGTTGCAAGCTTGCCACATCGAGCACCGTCACCGTGTTGCCGGCACGGTTGGTAATCCAAAGCCGGTTTCCGTCCGGAGAAACGGCAACACCTTCTGCCCCTTGTCCGGTTTTGATGATTTTCTCGAGGGTAAAATCAACCATATCGATCACCGAGACACTACCCGAACCTATGTTGGCCACAAAGGCTCTTTTGGCTTTCGGCGCATAGCTTACCATATGGCTAATCTCCTGCCCAGTATTGATCACCTGATCTGTTTTACCAGATTCTATATCCACCAACAACAAACTTTGAGAGGTTTCGGAAGTGACCATCACCCGGTTCGAATCGAAAAATTCGATGCCGTGTGGCGCTTTATAAGCCAGTTCTATGGTTCTAACCACCTTTCTGTTGGGAATATCTATCACTGTAAGTGAATTGCCACGCTGTTGGGCCGTCCCGTAATTGGTGATCACCGCTAATGTACCGGAAGGATTCACGGCTATCTCATGCGGATTTTGACCGGTTTGCAGTTCTGCCACGATGGCATCCGTATCAAGATCTATAAAATTGACCGTATGACTTGATTTGTTCAGGACAATCAGCGTACCGGACTGCTGCCCGAAACCCATACATGTGAGTGCTAACAGAAAAAAACTAAAAATATAAATACGTGTCATTTTTGTTGAATTTAATGAAGCCAAGGTATAAAATTTTAACCGAAAAAGCGTATAAAAGGTGTTGTGCCTAATATACATGTGTAAAATGTAGCTTTAACCATTATGAACACTAAACTGTACTGAAAAACAGTAGATTGAAATGATTTTAGGCTGTCGAAAACATACCTCTCAAATTTACACCTGATGCGCGCGCCGCAAAAGCTTTTGATGCCCATGCCAAAAAAGCATATTCCAATCAAAGCCATTTTGTTAGCACATATCGTCTTTTAAGCTCGTTAAGATCTGCTGCATTTATCAGAAAAAACTCCACCCGAACACTTATCTTTGCACCGATGAAAATGGAAGAACTGCTCAATCGCTTTGAAAGCCACCCCGTTTTGGCCCAAGTTCTAGCGAGTGTAAACACAAACACACCGGCCGATGTTGTTCTAAAAGGCTTGACTGCTTCCGCACTTAGCCTTCATGTAGCTGCTTTTTTCAAACAGAGCCACAAGCCAATACTGCTGATATTAAACAACAAAGAAACGGCTGCCTATTACTTAAATGATTTAGAACTCTTTGTGGGCGAAAAAAATGTCTTTTTTTATCCGAGTTCTTACCGCAGACCCTATGAAATAGAGGAGACAGATAATGCCAGCGTACTCTTGCGTGCAGAAGTCATCAGCAGGTTGCACAGCCGCAAAAAACCTGCGCTGATGGTTACCTACCCTGAAGCGCTTTTTGAAAAAGTGGTTACCCAAAAAACGCTCTCAGAAAACACACTAAGCTTGGCTGTGGGCGACAAACTTTCTTTAGATTTTGTGAACGAAGTCTTGTTTGAATACAAATTCCAACGGGTAGATTTTGTCTCCGAGCCCGGTGAGTTTTCTGTGCGTGGCGGCATTATCGACGTTTTTTCGTTTTCGCATGTAGAGCCTTATCGCATCGAGTTTTTTGGCGATGAAGTGGAATCGATTCGGACCTTTAATATCGTCGATCAGTTGTCTTTCAAAACTTTAAAAAAGATACAAATTGTACCGAATGTCGAAAACAAAGTTTTGCTCGAAAATCGCGACAGTTTTTTCAACCACCTCCACGAACAAACGGCTGTTTTTATCGAAAACAGCGAGGTGCTTCAAAAAGATTTAGACATACTTTTTGAAAAAGCCGTAAGCAGTTTTGAAAAACTATCGGGTGAAGTCAAACACGCCACACCCGATGCATTGTTTAACAAAGGAGAAGAAGCCATCGCCGAGCTGGCAAAATTTCATCGCTTTTGGCTGAATTCGTTGCCAAAATCGTCACAAAAGACTGTTGTTTTTGAGACGCAACCCCAACCGGCATTCAACAAACAATTTGACCGCCTGGCCGAATATTTGACTGAAAAACAAGCAAATGGCTACACTTTATTACTTTGCTGTGCCAACGAACAGCAAGTTAAACGGCTTCACGACATCTTTGCAGACATAGCGCCGGATTTGATCTACCACGCGTTGGAATTGCCGCTCTACGGCGGATTTGTTGACACAGATCTCAAGTGGGTTTGTTTCACAGACCATCAGTTTTTCGAACGCTACCACCGTTTTCGGTTGAAAGACGGCTATGCCAAAAAAGAAGCCCTTTCGCTTTCCGAACTCAACACCCTTCAGGTAGGCGACTATGTTACGCATATCGATCATGGTATCGGTCGTTTTGGCGGTCTTCAAAAAATTGATGTGGAAGGCAAAAAACAGGAAGCCATCAAATTGATATACGGCGAAAATGACATTTTGTATTTGAGCATACACGCCTTGCACAAAATCTCTAAATACAACAGTAAAGACGGCAAAGTACCCAAAATATACAAACTGGGGTCCGGCGCTTGGAAGGCGCTGAAAGAGAAAACAAAAACAAGGGTCAAAAAACTCGCCTTCGACCTGATTCAACTCTATGCAAAACGCAAAATGCAAAAAGGATTTGCCTTTGCGCCGGACAGTTATTTGCAGCACGAGTTGGAAGCGTCTTTCATTTACGAAGATACGCCCGATCAAGAAAAAGCTACGCGTGAAGTAAAGGTGGATATGGAAAGTGACCTATCTATGGACAGGCTTATTTGTGGCGATGTCGGTTTTGGTAAAACAGAGATCGCCATTCGCGCTGCTTTCAAAGCCGTGGACAACAGCAAACAAGTAGCGGTTTTGGTGCCCACCACTATTTTAGCTTTTCAGCATTTTAAAACGTTTAGCGAACGACTCAAAGACTTGCCGGTAAGCGTGGATTACCTCAACAGATTTCGCTCGGCAAAAGCCCGAAAAGAGGTTTTGGAAAAACTCGAAAACGGACAATTAGACATCGTTATAGGCACACACCAATTGGTCAATAAAAGCATACATTTTAAAGATTTAGGCCTGCTCATCGTTGATGAGGAACAAAAATTTGGCGTATCCGTAAAAGACAAACTCAAAACACTTCGGGCCAATATTGACACACTTACCTTGACCGCCACGCCCATACCGCGCACGCTGCAATTTTCTTTGATGGCCGCGCGCGACTTGTCTGTCATGACGACACCACCACCCAACCGCTACCCTATTGAAACACAAGTAGTCCGATTTTCAGAAGAACTCATTCGCGATGCGATTGCATACGAATTGCAAAGGGGTGGTCAAGTTTTTTTTGTAAACAACCGCATTGAAAACATTAAGGAAGTTGCCGGGCTTATCCAAAGATTGGTACCCGATGCTAAAATTGGCATTGGACACGGCCAAATGGATGGAAAAAAACTAGAAGCCTTGATGCTCGATTTTATGAACGGTGCTTTTGATGTGTTGATTTCTACTTCCATTATTGAAAGTGGTTTGGATGTATCCAATGCCAACACCATGATAGTGAACAACGCCAACCATTTCGGCCTTTCAGATTTGCATCAGATTCGCGGACGGGTGGGACGAAGCAACAAAAAAGCTTTCTGCTATTTCATCACACCACCCTATCACCAAATGACGGAAGATGCCAGAAAACGCATCACGGCTCTTGAGCAACACACCGATTTGGGTTCGGGTATTCACATCGCTATGAAAGATTTGGAAATTCGCGGTGCGGGCGATTTGCTCGGTGCCGAACAAAGTGGCTTTATAAACGAAATGGGCTTTGAAACCTATCAAAAAATCTTGCAAGAAGCCGTTGACGAACTCAAAGAAAACGAATTTAAGGAACTCTACGACAAGGTCGGAGACGAGCCAAAGCCCTTTGTAAAGGATGTTCAAATAGACACTGACATTGAGTTGCTTTTCCCGGATGCTTACATTAACAGCATCAGTGAAAGGCTCAAACTGTATCAGGAGTTGGCAGAAATAAAAACCGAAGAAGCACTAACCGTTTTCGAACAGAAAGTGACTGACCGATTTGGCGATTTGCCCAAGCCGTCTCGGCAACTGCTCAACAGTATGCGCCTCAAGTGGCGGGCTGCCGATTTGGGCATTGAGAAATTGGTTTTAAAACAGCAAACACTCATAGGGTATTTTATAGCCGACCAACAGGCTGCTTTTTATCAATCTGATCGATTTCTCCATGTGATTCGCACGGTGCAGCAACAGCCCGCTACCTTCACAATCAAAGAAAAACAGACCCGTAATGGTCTGCGTTTGTTGCTCAATGTCAAAAACGTTAAAAACATTGATGTAGCCATCGAAAAAATACAAGCACTTCTCTAGATTCTAGTTTGATTGAAAACTTTTCAATTAAACATTTGACGAATACGCTTTATATCAAATATTTAGCGGTATGTTTTCTTGTAAATGCGTGCTGAAAAAAACGTTAAGTATCGTAAGGGTGGATTATTTTATGGATCTAATTTCGGAAAAAATAAACGCATCACTACGATTATAAGTAATTTATAAAAAAGGAATGTCTCCTCGATCGCAACCGAGCGGTTATCTAAAAAAGCGGCCTCGACTGCGCTCGGCAAGACAAAACCGAGTTTATGAGCTGTTTATGTATAAATGATAAGAACCCTGGTTGATAATGTAACCCGTGTTCATAGCACTATCAAATCTGCGTTTCACAGCAAGCCTTTCATACCACCTTTCTTATGCCTCAACATTCTTCACTTTGCATGCATCGCTTCTTATAGAGGTTTCGTATCTTTGAATTTATGAACCATAATATTTAATATATGCGCTATAATGCCATAGATCGCAATCTCTTTATCAAAAACAGAAAGAATTTCGCCACGCAAATGGTGCGGCGTTCGGTAGCCGTGTTCAATTCGAACGACACCTATCCCATTGGGGCAGACAGCACGCTTCCTTTTGTGCAGCACCCCGATATTTTTTACCTCAGCGGTGTAGATCAGGAAGAAAGCATCTTGTTGCTTTGCCCCGATGCCAAAAATCCAAAACACCGCGAAGTGCTTTTTGTACGCGAAACCAATGCACACATAGCCGTGTGGGAAGGCGAGAAGCTAACGAAAGCCCGTGCTGCCGAAGTTTCCGGTATAGCAACCATTTATTGGCTGGCCGATTTTGAAAAAATATTTTTTGAAGTGATGACCCAGAGTGATTTCATTTATTTGAACACCAACGAACACTACCGCCAATCTGAAGAAACAGAAACCCGCGAAAGGAGATTCATCAAATGGTGCCGCGAAAAATATCCGGCACACCAAGTCGCCAAAAGCAATCCCATCTTGCAAGCTTTGCGGGCTGTAAAAGATGCCGTTGAAATCGAACTCATTCAACAAGCCTGTAACATCACAGAAAAAGGATTCAAACGCATCTTATCTTTTGTAAAACCCGGCGTTTGGGAATATGAAATTGAAGCCGAATTTTTGCATGAATTTATCCGAAATCGATCTCAAGGCTTTGCCTACACACCCATTATAGCTTCCGGAAACAATGCCAATGTGTTGCATTACATTCAAAATAAAGAACAATGCAAAGCAGGCGATTTGCTGCTTTTGGATGTCGGTGCCAAATACGCCAATTACAGCAGCGATATGACACGCACCATTCCGGTATCGGGAAAGTTCACCCCACGCCAAGCCGAAGTGTACAAGGCCGTTTTAAAAGTGAAAAACGAAGCCACTGCCATGCTTGTACCGGGAGCTTTTTGGAAGGAATACCACGAGGAAGTCGGCAAGCTGATGACTTCAGCACTCATCGATCTGAAACTGCTCGATAAAACAGATGTGCAAAATCAAGACCCCGATTGGCCTACCTACAAGAAGTATTTTATGCACGGCACCTCACACCACATGGGACTCGACACACACGATTACGGATTGCTCCACGAACCCATACAACCGAACATGGTCTTCACCGTAGAACCGGGCATTTACATACCCGAAGAAGGTTTTGGCATCCGCTTGGAAGACGATGTGGTGGTGCAGCCCCAAGGCGAACCCTTCAACCTGATGCGCAATATTCCCATCGAAATAGACGAAATAGAAACACTTATGCATGAAACGCACATGTAAAAAGAGTGACACACAGGAGTATGATTATCCTAGGGCGTTCCATGTGTCCATAGAAAATCAATCAGTATAAGCACATGAAAATTAAAAATTTTCTCGATGATATATCTTTTCAATAGCAAAATGGATAACAAATAAGCGTTAACACATAATGCCCGAACAAGGCATATTTTTATCTTTGCACAAAACCGGTTTTTCATGCAATACGCAAACAATATACTCGAAACCATTGGCAACACACCCATGGTCAAGCTCAATAAGATTACAAAAGAAGTGGATGCCTTGGTATTGGCCAAGGTCGAAACCTTCAATCCCGGAAACTCCGTAAAAGACCGCATGGCTGTCAAAATGATTGAAGACGCTGAAGCAGACGGCAGGCTCCAACCCGGCGGCACCATCATTGAAGGCACTTCCGGCAACACCGGTATGGGATTGGCATTGGGCGCTATCGTCAAAGGATATAAGTTGATCTGCGTGATGAACGACAAGCAATCCAAAGAAAAAATGGATATACTGCGGGCCGTTGGCGCGCGGGTGGTGGTCTGCCCGACCGATGTAGAACCCGATGACCCGCGTTCTTATTATTCCGTTTCTCGCCGATTGGCCTCCGAAACGCCCAATTCTTGGTACGTCAACCAATATGACAACCTATCAAACACCCAAGCACATTACGAAAGTACCGGTCCGGAAATCTGGAAACAAACCGATGGGAAAATCACGCATTTTGTTGTCGGGGTCGGCACCGGCGGGACTATTTCGGGTGTCGGTAAATATTTGAAAGAAAAAAATCCGGATATTAAAATTTGGGGAATTGACACCTACGGCTCTGTTTTTAAAAAATACCACGAAACAGGCATTTTCGACCCCAATGAAATATACAGTTACGTGACCGAAGGCATCGGCGAAGACATCCTGCCCGCCAATGTCGATTTTAGCTTGATAGAAGGTTTTACCAAAGTGACAGACAAAGACGCGGCAGTTTATACCCGTAAACTGGCCTTGGAAGAAGGTATTTTGGTCGGAAATTCGGCCGGAGCCGCCATCAAAGGTGTGTTACAACTCAAAAATCATTTCAAAAAAGACGATGTGGTGGTGGTTTTGTTCCACGACAGTGGTACCCGTTATGTCGGAAAAATTTTTAATGACGACTGGATGCGCGAACGCGGATTTTTGGACGAAGCTGTCGCAACTGCCGAAGATCTCATCCGCAACCACGCCGACAAACCCTTAGTAATTGTCCGCACGGAAGAGTTGGTGTCGCACGCCATAGAGCGATTGCGCAAATACAATATTTCACAAATCCCCGTGATAGACAATACAGGCTTTGTAGGCTCGGTGGATGAGACCACTTTGCTGCGAAGGTTTTTTGAAGATAAAAACCTCAACGACAAACCCATCCGCGAAGTGATGCAAGCTGCTTTTCCGGTGGTTTCCAAAAACGCGAGTGTGGAAAACGTGTCCAAATTGATCACCAAAGAAAATTCGGCTGTGTTGGTCGATTTGGGCGAAGGCAAACACCAAATTATTACCAAACACGACATTATCCACGCAATTTGATTTTGCTTATTTCCTAAATTTAGGCGTATTTTACACGGATAAACCGATGCTGTGAAATTTGCCATTATTTCTCATGTTCAACATTTCCATAAAAATGCAAGGCTTTGGGCGTATGGGATTTATTTGAAGATGTTATTATTTCTTTAAACACCTAAAAGTATGTTTTTAAAAAAATTTTCAAATGATTTAAAACGCTATAAAAATTATAGTAAAAAATCAGCATTAATATTATTTTTAACTCAACAAGGTGTTTGGTCAATCTTTGTTTATAGAATCAATAACAACATATACAACAGCAAATTACCGTCTTATATAAAAAGAATCGCTCTATTGATAGGTGTATTTTTTCAGAAAGCAATTGAAATAATTACCGGTATTTCAATTCCTTATACGGCTCAAATTGGTGAAGGACTGTATATAGGTCATTTTGGTAATATTATTATTAATGCAAACTCAAAAATTGGTAATAATTGTAATATCTCACAAGGTGTAACAATTGGTGTAAGTGGTCGCAAAGACCAAAGAGGAGTTCCCATAATAGGAAACAATGTTTATATTGGAGCTAATGCTGTTATTGTTGGAAAAATAATAATTGGCGATAATTGTGTAGTTGGGGCAAATTCACTGGTCGTGGATGATTTTGAAAATGATGTTACAATTTTAGGAGTTCCTGCAAAAAAAGTCAGCAACAATAATTCAGAAGGATACATCTAATGAAATTTTTGGTAATAACAAATGCACCTTCACTCAAATCAAAATTAGGCTTGGAAGCTTATGCACCTTATGTTGTAGAAATGGATATTTGGTTTAACAATATTGATGAAATAAAAATATTATCACCAATAAAATATCCATTCAGTCTTAATATAAAACCCTTTAAAAGACAGAATTTAAAGGTTTTGAAAGTCCCATTCTTCTACAAAATAAAATTTTTAAATATAGTTTTATCACCCTTCGTCATTCTTAAAATTTTCACCGCCTGCCTTTGGGCAGACCACATCCACCTGCGCTGCCCGGGCAACATCGGTTTGTTGGGATGTTTGGTGCAAATTCTTTTTCCACATAAACCCAAAACCGCCAAATATGCCGGCAATTGGGACCCGAAGGCAAAGCAACCGTTGAGCTACCGCTTGCAGAAATGGATTTTAAACAACCGATTCTTGACGCGCAACATGCGGGTTTTGGTGTATGGCGAATGGCCGGGGGCTTCCAAAAACATCTTGCCTTTTTTTACGGCTACCTATTCGGAAAACGAAAAAACGCAACTGCCCAAACGGACTTATTCGGGTTGCATCGGGTTTGTGTTTGCCGGAAGTTTGACCGAGAATAAACACCCGATGATAGCTCTGCGGTTTGTGCACCAACTGCAAGAAGTACATCATTTGACGGTTCGGTTAGATTTCTACGGTGATGGACCGGAAAGTGAAAAACTGTCCGATTTTATCAAGCAAAACAAACTGGAAGAAAGCGTAAAACTGCATGGCAACCAACCCAAAGAAGTGCTGAAAAAAGCCTATCAAACTGCTGATTTTTTGCTCTTGCCTTCGCAGTCGGAAGGCTGGCCGAAAGCAGTGGCAGAAGCCATGTTTTGGGGTGCCATTCCCATCGTGTCCGCGGTTTCCTGTGTGCCGTGGATGCTCGGTTTCGGTGAAAGAGGTTTGTTTTTTGATACCGATTTGAGCCAAACAACGCAACAGTTTATCTCGGTTATAAACAATCCGGATGCGCTCCAAAAAATGGCTGAAAGTGCTGCCAATTGGTCGCAAAATTACACCTTGGAAACCTTTGAATCGGAAATACAAAAATTGCTAAAACCCCAACCATCATGAAGGTTTTGCAACTCATCGATACGCTCCATGCGGGCGGGGCGGAACGTGTGGCACTAAACTACGCCAACGAATTGAGCCGGCGGACGGAAGGCGCTTATTTGTGTACGACCCGCCAAGAAGGCGCGTTGAAGGATCAATTGAAGCCAGAAGTCGGGTATCTTTTTTTACGGAAAAAATCGGCCTTGGACTTCATCGCAATTTTTCGATTGGCACGATATGTCAAAAAAAATGACATCACAATTATACACGCACACGGAACTTCTTTTTTGACGGCAGTTTTGTGTAAATTATTTGTCGGGAATCTAAAAATTGTTTGGCATGACCACTATGGGAAAAGCGAAGAATTGGAAAACAGGCCCAAACTGATTCTGAAACTCGCCTCACGGTTTATCAACCTGATTGTGGTGGTAAACCCTTTGTTGAAAAACTGGGGTGAGGCACATCTCCAGGTCAAAAAAGTTATTTATCTGACGAATTTTTCAATTTTGGACGAGGCGATTCCTGCAAATACAACCCTTTCTGGATTCGATGGAAAAAGAATGGTTTGCTTGGCAAATTTCAGACCTCAAAAAAATCATTTGTTGCTGTTGTCTGTTTTTGGTGAACTTTTAAAAGAATTCCCGGAGTGGACGCTCCATCTAGTCGGGAAAAATTTTGGAGATGCATATTTTCATCAAATACAGCAATATATTGATGCAAACCATCTGCAAAAAAGTATTTTTATTTACGACTCGCGCGATGACATACACCATATTTTGAGTCAATCAGACATCGGTGTGCTTCCTTCACAATCTGAAGGTTTCCCGTTGGCTTTGTTGGAATACGGCTTGGCAGGTCTGCCCGTGGTTGTTTCGAATGTCGGGGAATGTGCGGGCATATTGGGCAATCCGCCGCAAGGGTTGTTGGTCGGGCCGAATGATGCGGAACAACTAAAAGCTTCCCTATCTTTGCTGATGTCTGACAAAAAAACCGCCGCCCGGTTGGGTGCGGGTTTTAAAAATCGGGTGCAAAAGCATTTTTCACCTGAAAAAATTATCAGAAAACTGTTGACATGCTACAGCGAACTCTAAAAAAATACGACATCAGTGCGTCATCCTATTTGGGTCTTATCTTGATTCATGTAGGCATTGGTGTGGGTGTGTACCTCTTCGAGCCGCTGTCCAAATTATACTACTTTGCTTTTTTGGGGTTTTTCTTTTTTAAGATTTTAAAAAACCGAAACAGAAACCAAGAAATTTTAATGGCTTGTGCCTATATAGTTGGAAGCGAAGTTTTTATGCGTATGACCGGTGGTGCCATTTTTTACGAAGCTGCCAAATATGAAATCATTGCGTTTTGTGGTTTGGGTCTTTTTATGGAAGGTTTTAAAAGAGATGGTGCTGTCTATTTTTTATACCTCCTTTTGCTGGCACCGGGTATCGTCATATCGTCCGAAACTTTAAACATGGACACCAACATCAGAACAGCTATCGCCTTCAACCTCAGCGGACCCGTTTGCCTAGGCGTGGCTGCTTTGTATGCCTACAAAAAACCTGTAAGCCGCCAACAGCTCCACTGGATTGCTTTGGCAGGGCTGCTGCCCATCATTTCTATGGGAGTCTATTTGTATCTATACACGCCCGACCTGCGAGATGTGATTACGGGCACGGAATCTAACTTTGCTGCCTCCGGTGGTTTTGGCCCCAACCAAGTGGCTACAATCTTGGGCTTGGGTATTTTTCTGGCTTATTCACGAATTTTGTTTCACTCTCAAAACAAACTGCTGCTTGGTGTCAATATTTTTATTTTTGTCTTATTGGCCTATCGGGGTCTGGTCACTTTCTCACGGGGCGGAATGATTGTAGGAATCTTTATGATTAGTTTGTTGGTGTTTTCAACCTACAAACGGATTGATTTTTACAACAAGCAAAAAATGACCTTTTTGCTCATCGTGTTTTCGGGTATAGCCCTTGGGACTTGGCTTTACAGTTCCTACCAAACCTCTGGCCTGTTGGAGCTACGCTACGCGGGCAAGGATGCGGCCGGCAGGACGTCCGGAGACTACGGCACGGGAAGGGCAGCACTTTTTCAAACTGAGTTTAAGGCTTTTCTGGAAAACCCCTTGTTCGGCATCGGGGTTGGGAAAAACAAAGAATACAGAGAAGAAAATTTCGGCGTAGAATCGGCCAGTCATAATGAAGTGAGCCGTTTGTTGGCCGAACACGGTACTGCCGGTATTCTCTCGCTTTTTATACTCATATTCACCCCTTTGCTGCTGCGCATACGCCATCGTAACAACCTGATGTTTTTGCCCTTTTTGGCATTTTGGTTTTTGACCATCAACCACTCCTCTATGCGCTTGGCAGCACCGGCTTTTGTATATGCCTTGGTGCTTTTACATATTTACTATGACAAAAATTCTGTATATCGGCAACCAACTGGTTGAGCATGGAAAAAACCCCACTGGTGTGGACACCCTAAGCCCAAAGTTCATCGCTCTGGGACACACTGTAGTCACCGCATCGGGCGTAAAGAACAAATGGATACGGTTGGGAGATATGCTGTTGTCTGTTGTGCTTCACCGGTCTGAAACCGACCTGGTGCTGATAGACACCTATAGCACCCAAAATTTTTACTACGCCTTTTTTTGCGGATTGTTGTGTCGATGGCTTGGCCTGCCTTATTATCCGATTTTACACGGCGGAAATCTTATAAATAGGCTAAAAAAATCACCGCGAATGAGTCGCTTTTTGTTTAAAAATGCTGCTAAAAACATTGCGCCCTCACTTTATATGCTCGATGTATTTATCAAAAATGGCTATCAAAATACCGTGCACATCCCAAATGATATCAACTTGGCGGCTTATCCATTTACGGAGCGAAAATCGGTAGCAGCCAAGCTCCTTTGGGTGCGCTCATTCAAAGATATTTATCATCCGCAAATGGCGATAGAAGTGGCGCATAAGCTCAAAGAAAAAGGGCATGAAGTGGCGCTTTGCATGGTTGGCCCCGCCTTAGATGACACTTTTCAAAAATGCGTGGCGCGCGCGCGTGCCCTCAAGTTGGATGTTGAATTTACCGGACGGTTGTCTAAACCGGAATGGCTTGCGCTTTCGCGGGAATATGATATTTTTATCAACACCACGCATGCAGACAATCTACCCATAAGTGTGCTCGAAGCTATGGCTTTGGGTATGCCGGTGGTCTCTACAGCGGTTGGCGGCATTCCTTTTTTAATCAAACACGAGCAAAACGGATTGCTTTGCCCTGATAGTGATGCAGAAGACATGGCACAACAGCTTATTCGGTTGGTTGAAAATCCGGTTTTAGCGGCGAGAATGAGCCAAGCCGGAAGGTTAACAGCCGAGGCATACGATTGGGAACACATAAAAAATAAGTGGAAAGAACTCTTGAAATAATGCCAAAACGGAACATTATTTAGCTGTTTATGAATTGTAAAAAAGGATTGCCAAATTGTAAAACTTTGAGAACGCTTCATTTTCATTTGAGTAAAGAAATTCTATCTTTGAAATGTGAAAAAAAACTTAAAAAGCCCGAAAAAGAAGATTCACTTCGAGATTTCAGAGCGCAAATTGCTCTTGCGCGTTTTTGATGTATGGGTCGTGTTGGTTTCGCTCTTTGGCATCGATCAATTCATTGGGATTAATTATTTCGATTTCAACAAAGAAAACATACAATGGCCACTTTTGTTGTCTTTCTATCTCTTGTTGTTCAACAGTGTTTTTGAACTCTACGACCTGCAAACCGCCGCCAATATTGAACGCAGTATTAAAAATACACTTTTTTCCGCTACGGCTACCACAGTCGCCTTTTTGTTTACGCCTTATATTTCTCCCGTTTTGCCTGAACGCCGCTTAGAAATTCTTTATTTTTACGGAATCACCTTGCTTTCGTTGTTGGTTTGGCGTATTTTATACATCAAACTCTTTACGAGCGAGCGATTTCAAAAAAAAATATTGGTTTTTGGCAGTGCGGAAGAAGTGATGCTCATCCAATCTGATTTTGCCAAAACGCATCCGGAAAGTGTGGTCATAGGCATGAGTCCGTCTGCCAAGTCTAAAGATGGAACACGGCAATATGTATATCCGGTAATGCCCAAGGCACTCGAGGCGTTTATAACAGAAAACCAAATATCTGAAATCATAATTTCCAACAATAATTCTAAGAAAATAACCAAAGACTTTTACGATGTTTTTCTCCACTTATTAGAAAAAGGATTTCCACTGCGCGAATATTCTCAGGTATATGAAGAAGTCACACACAGAATCCCTGTGCAACACGTGGGCAAAGATTTTTACAGATATTTCCCATTTAGCCGCAACCACCAAAACCAGTTGTATTTGTTCCTGCACAAGCTCTTGGATGTCAGTTTGGCACTAGTAGGACTGTTCGTGTTTTTTCTTTTACTGCCATTGGTACTTATCGGAAACCTGATAGCCAACAGAGGCGCGCTTTTTTACACGCAGATACGCATTGGTAAAAACGGCGAACCCTTTAAGATATACAAGTTGCGAACCATGATTAAAAATGCGGAAACTTCCGGGCCTGTTTGGGCGCAAAAAAATGATTTTCGGGTGACGCGATTCGGGCGCGTGCTCCGAAGAAGCCGCATCGACGAGATTCCGCAACTCATCAATGTGCTGCGGGGCGAAATGTCAATCATAGGACCAAGACCCGAGCGGCCGGAATTTGTGTCGCAACTTTCCGAAAAAATTCCGTTCTACCAAACCCGCCATATTATCTGCCCCGGCATCACCGGTTGGGCTCAGGTGAAAGCGGGCTACGGCTCTGAGGAAGCACACGCCTTAGAAAAACTTCAATACGACTTGTTCTATCTAAAACACAGAAGTTTGTACTTGGATATGGTGATTTTGGTAAAAACTTTTTCGACCGTATTGTTTTTTAGAGGACAATAAAATCTTATTTTTACAAGAAGATAATTTCCTACACATTTTTGTAAAAAAATCATTCGTTTGCCACTACATCAATCTCTTTTTCCGGACAAAGATACCCGTGTACTGATTTGGAAAATAACCGAACCCTTGGCGCATCTCAGCGCGGGCATAACCCTCAAAGAAAAAAGTGCCGAGCGGCTGCAGGGCATGCAATCTGAAATTCATCAAAAAGGTTTTTTGAGTGTTCGCCATTTGTTGCAACAGTTGGGATATGAAGATATGGACCTATCCTATGACGGCAACGGAAAACCTTACCTAAGAGACGGCCGTCATATTTCAATCACCCATTCCTTTGAGTTTTCAGGCGTGGTCGTAAGTTCCGTTCCCTATGGTATAGATATTGAAAAGAAGCGAGAAAAAATCGTTAAAATAGCACACAAGTTTTTAGACGAGAAAGAGTGCGAATACATGGGTGAGGACATCCAAAAACTAACGTGGGCTTGGGCATCTAAAGAATCTATTTATAAAATAGCACCGCCTATCGGCATTAGTTTTAAACAGCACTTGCGCGTACATTTTGATCCCTTCGATGAAACTTTGATACACGGCAAACTCCGGTTTGGAAACGAAATGGCACATTACCGACTTTGCGGTTTAGACATAGACGGGTTTACCTGTGTGTTTGGAAAAGAAGTGGTTTTGTAGGCATTTTACCTTCTGTACAACTGTCGGATGACTCCCTCTGCCGGTTTGTTTTGTACAGTGTATTGGCTGTCATTTTCGCCGCCGGACTCTTCATGTCGATGAAACCATTTCCACAAAAAACCACCTTCAAACCAAGACTCATTCCAGAAAGTACGGTAAATAGCCGTCAATGCATTTTCTTGGGCTTTGAAATTGATCTCCTTCAGCTCTCTTGAGGAATCCCAAGGACGTTTGGCGGTATAGTCTAAGCTGCGGTAGCCATACTCGGTAAAAACGACATTTTTCCCGGTTTGAACAGAAAGGGCTCTAATTTTTTCTTTGATGGGTTTCCAGTTTTGCAGGAGTTCTGCCACTTCAGGAGTTTTGGCTTCAGACAAAGGAAAATAGGCATCGATGCCAATAAAATCTAAAGATTTCCAGTGCGGAAACTTGTGATACGCATCCCAGTTTTCGGCATAAGTCAATTTACCGGAATAGACCTTGCGAACCGCTTCAATGAGTGCTTTCCATGCATCGGGTCTTTCGGCTACATAGGTGGCCAATTCTGTGCCGATGCTAAACATTTCGATACCTTCTTCTTCGGCCAACTTGGCAAAAGTCAGGATAAAATCTGCATAATTTTTTTCGAAAGCAAGCCAGTCCTCTTCTGTATTCATTTTGATATGACCCGTAAAATCTCCGTGACTGATCCACAATTGGGGTTTGAGTAAAATTTTGACCTTGTTCTTTTTGAAAAGCCTCGCCATTTCTCTGATGCCGTCTGAGCGCTCGCCCCGCCATTGCCTACTCATATTGTAACGGATGTCAGGCGCATTGAGACCTGGCATAAAACCAAATGGGCTCAGCGCAGTCCAATTGGCGTGAATGTCTAAAACGGGTTTTACGTGTTCAAAATCAATAGGATCTCTTGAACTCACGTAGCTTACGCCATTTATCTTTTCGTCTTGTTGCGCAAAAGCTATGAGGCTCCATAAAGCGCACAAATAGAACAGCACAAACTTTTTCAGGTTAGGAATGGCTTTCGTTTTCATAGCGTTGGGTGAAATTTTGATAAAAGTAAGGAATTGTTTCGATACCTTTCAAAAAATTAAAAACACCAAAATGCTCGTTGGGAGAATGTATGGCATCTGAATCTAAGCCAAAACCCATAAGCACAGATTTGACACCCAGTTCTTTTTCAAAAAGAGAAACGATGGGAATACTTCCGCCACTGTATTGTGGCAGTGGTGCTTTTTGAAAGGTTTTTTCATAGGCATCATAAGCGGCTTTATAGCCGATATGGTCGGTACTCATCAGGTATGCCTGACCGCCGTGGTGAGGCTTTACTTTTACGCGCACGCCTTTGGGCGCCAAACTTTCAAAATAAGTAGTAAACAAGTCTGTGATTTTCGTCCAATTTTGGTTGGCCACCAACCGCATGGAAATTTTTGCATGGGCTTTTGAGGCAATGACGGTTTTGGCACCTTCTCCTGTGTATCCGCCCCAAATACCGTTGACATCTAAGGTAGGGCGAATAGAATTTCGCTCAAGTGTTGTGTAACCCTTTTCCCCATAAACACCGGCTATGTCTAATGCCTTTTGATAGGCATCTAAAGAAAATGGTGTTTTGGCAATTTCTGCGCGTTCATCTTGAGAAAGTTCCACTACATCATCGTAAAAACCGGGTATGGTGATACGGTTGTTTTCGTCGTGCAAAGCAGCAATCATTTTTGCCAAGATGTTGATAGAATTGGCTACCGCGCCACCGTAAAGTCCGGAATGTAGGTCTCGGTTGGGCCCGGAAATTTCCACTTCCACGTATGAAAGTCCGCGCAAACCCACGGTGATAGACGGCTGTTCGTTGCTTATCATTCCGGTGTCTGAAATGAGTATGATATCTGTCCGCAGTTTTTCGCGATTGGCTTTTACAAATTTTTCCAAATTGACAGACCCTACTTCTTCTTCTCCTTCTATCATAAACTTTACGTTGCACGGCAAAGCATCTGATTGCAACATGAGCTCAACCGCTTTGATGTGCATAAACATTTGTCCTTTGTCGTCACAGGCGCCACGGGCAAAAATGGCACCATCCGGATGTGCGAGCGTTTTTTTGATAACCGGCTCAAAAGGGGGAGATTCCCATAATTCTAAAGGGTTTGGTGGCTGCACATCGTAGTGTCCATATACTAAAACTGTTGGGCTGTTATGATTTACTATTTTTTCTGCATAAATGATGGGATGTCCTTCTGTAGGACAAATTTCAACGCAGTCGCATCCTATTTGGCGTAAATGATAGGCAACGGCATCGGCAGTTGCTGCCACCTCATTTTTGAAAGCGCTGTCTGCACTGATGGAAGGAATTTTTAAAAGTGTAAAGAGTTCGGACAAGTAGCGGTCTTTTTCTTTGTGTATGGTTTCTTTAAATGACATTTATGGGTGTTTTTATCAAATTTACTATTTTTTTTCAGGATAAAAAGATGTAAGAAATAAAAACTTGACTAAATTTGCACCACTGTTTTGGATACCCAAACCATTTTTTGCGGGTGTGGTGAAATTGGTAGACACGCCAGACTTAGGATCTGGTGCCTCACGGTGTGTAGGTTCGAGTCCTATCACCCGCACAACCGAAAACCTTCTTATGGCTAAGAAGGTTTTTTTTATACAATAAATTGACTTTAGGGATAATACCACATCAAAACAACCTGACTACGTCGATGTGTTGGTTGTTGACGGCTTTGTCTAGTGCGGTTTCGTTGCTCAAATCTTTTTGGTTGGGATTGGCACCAAATTCTAACAACAGTTTTACGACTTCTGCATGTCCTTCTTCCGCTGCAAACATAAGTGCTGTGGTGTGTGGACCGTCTGTTTCGTTGGGGTTGGCTCCTGATTCTAGAAGCAATTTGCAAATTTCGTACTGTCCGAACATGGCTGCGATAGTCAATGCCGGCCGCGTGTCAAAATGAATGTTGGGATTGGCATGATGGGCAAGTAAAAGTGAAACGCAAGCTATGCTGTCTTCAAAAATTGCTTGCGTGAGTATAGGAACGCCGGTATCGGGAAAAGCATAGTCTGGGTCGGTTTTTTCTGCCAAAAATCTTTCGAGTATCAGTGGGTTATCACTTTCTATGGCATATAGCAAAATATCGTCTGTAAATTTGTTCTTTCGATTATTCCAATCGGCAAATTGGTGCCGGTGCAGCGTTTTGAGAATATCTACAAGATTTTGCTCACGGGCCAGCTGGAGCGGAATTGCACCGGAGGCATCTGCCAAATTGGGATCTGCGCCTTTGTCCAGTAAAAAGGAAACGAGTTCGTGGTTTTCTGATGCTATTGCATAGACCAATGGCGATTTGCCCAAGGAATCGGACGCGTTCAGCATTTCATAGGGAAACTGCTTAAAACTTTTTAAAAAGGTTGTGTTTTCAGATTTGACGGCCTCGAAGAAAACCTTAGTATCTTTCAAGGTTTTGGAGCATCCAAACATCAGAAAAACAAATATGTACAGAAAACATTTCATGGCTCACTATAAAAAAAGGCCTTAACAAACCGCTAAGACCTTTTATATTTCAAAATAACGTTAATTATTCATTGTTTTTGATAAAATCAGAGGTCATGAATGTGTAATCGTTTGCTGCGCCATAGATGTGGCATTTGCTACAAAACTTAGCCCATTTGGATGTGCCGGTACTGATTTTACCTTTACCGCCCATGACCCATCCCCAGTCGCCTGTTTCGGGAGATTCACCTTCTTTTAATTTAACCATAATGGTCAATTGTGGTTTTCCTTGTGCTTCCCATTTTTTCTGGTTGCCGTAGGTTTCTTTAACAATCACGGTGCCTGCGGGGTACTTAGGGTTTCCGGATTGTTTGTGTGTGGCTTCACCGGTTTTATTGACATAGATGTCTCTGTATGCTTTGGTGCCTTTGTGTTTGCCGTCCAAAAATCCGGTAGGATCTCCTGTGTTTGGATTTCCGGCAGTGATTTTGTGCCAAGATTTATAATCGATCCATAACGGGTTCATTTCGCCGGCTTCTACCGCCACGTATTCGCCTTCTTTGAGGGCGTCTGCGTTTTTGAAAGAAATAAATGCCAATGCCACGAGCGCCAGCATACTTAATGTTACTACAGTTTTTTTCATGTTATTTGGTTTTAAAGATTTTAATGATTTGTTTGCTTAATTTTTAAGGCTTCGGATATAGTTGACTAAATCCCATCGTTGGGCTTCGGAAATCACCGGTTCCCATTTTACCATTGCGCCACGGCCGTTGGTGATTTTCCAAAAAATTTCGCCATCGGTTTGCGCTTGTACTTTGTCTGATGTTAAATCTGCCGGTTTTGGATTCAGAGCTTTTCCACCGGGGCCATCGCCTTTTCCGGCGTCGCCATGGCAAATTACACAATTAGATTGGTAAACTTTTTTACCTTTTTTACCTGATATAATTTTTTTGCCGTCATCAACGGGGTTTTTTATACTTTTAGCAGACTCGGGGGCTTTCCAAGGATCTTGAAAATCATTGACGGTAAATGCTGCGAGGAACAAACAGGTAGGGATTAAGAAGATAATTACTTTTTTCATAATGTTTAGATAATTTATAATACAGTAAGTCGCCCAAAAAAAAGCGACATCAATTTGTACGATAAGCAGAGTCTTACTTACAGGTTAATTGTTAATTTTTTGTTAATTTTTAAAATGCTGTTTATTTGTTTTTTGGTACTTTTGAAGGGATAAATGCGCGCAAATGAATTATTTTTCTTCATGGTTTTCAGTACTTTTTCTTGTTGTTGGATATGTGGCTAAAGGTCAGATTGAATCCACATACATTGAGAATTTTACAAAAGAAGATTACAAAAGTGCAAATCAAAATTGGGGCATTTCAGTAGATTCAAACAATTTTGTTTATGTGGCAAACAATGATGGCCTGTTGGTATTTGACGGCTTTAGATGGGAAAAATATCAATTGCCCAACAACACTATTCTTCGATCCGTTTCTGTAGTAAACGACACTATCTATGTAGGTTCTTACGAAGAGTTTGGTTATTTTCTTCAGGATGATAAGGGATTTCTGTATTATACTTCACTGAGCGACAAAATAGATTCGAGTTTATTGACAAACTACGAGTTTTGGCAAATAGATAAAATTGGTGCCAACATTTATTTTAAATCCTTTTCAAAAATATTTGTTTGGGATGGAATAAAAATTACAGAATTAAAGGGAATAACGACCACTGCAATAACCTCTTTTGTCAACAAAGAAAAATATATTATTGGGACGTTGGACAAAGGGCTTTTTGTCCTTGATAGCAGTAAAGACACTTTTTATCCTATCATAAAATCTACATTCTTTTATGACAAACCTATAAGTGCAATTACAAATATTGGAGAAAATATGCTGGTTGGCACCATTAACAATGGATGTTTTATTGAAACTGCCACCGGATATGTTCGATGGGATACAGAGGTAAATGGGTATTTGGAAAAGTATCAGCTTAACAAAATAAATGCATTGGAAGATGGCAGGCTCGTTTTTGGAACCATATTAAATGGTTTGTATATAACAGATTCAAACGGGAAAATTCTTTATCATCTAAACAAACCTAATGGTTTGCAAAACAATACGGTTTTGGGTCAAACCATAGACAATAATGGCAATTTGTGGGTTGGTCTGGACAATGGTGTGGACATGATTGGTCTTAATATTCCTGTCAAATATTTTACTGACAAAACAGGGGTTTTGGGCTCTGTATATGCGCTTCACAGACGAAATGATTTGTTGCTGTTGGGGTCGAACAAAGGTGTTTTTACGTTAAATGAAAATGCACTCAGTTTAATTCCTAATTCACAAGGTCATGTGTGGGGAATCACGAAATTGAATAACAGCGTTTTTGTGAGCCATAACAATGGGCTTTTTAAAATAGAGGGGCGTAAGTTCGAAAAGGCACAGGAGTCTTTAGGTGGCTGGGGTCTCATTAAAATACCCGAAAAAAAGCAATATGTTCAGGGTCTCTACAACGGAATCGGAATTATTGACCCTGACGAAAACCCATTAAGGATACACAAAGTTAAGGGATATACAGATCCTGTAAAATTTTTAGTGTTTGAAAATCCGGAAGTTTTGTGGGTTACACATCCCTACAAAGGGGTACAGAGACTAAAACTCAATAAATCATTAGATTCTGTAGTTTCCAAAGAGAATTACGCAAATAAAGGGCTCATCACCATATACAAAGCTGCTGTTTTTGAAATGGATGGCAGGATTTTGTTTCCTTCTGCTAAAGGATGGCAAGTTTATGAGCCTCTGTCTGATTCTATAGTGATGTACGAAGAATTGAATAAAAAATTAGGAGCGTTTAAACAGTCCACTATTGTAGATAAAGATGAAGATGGTGTTTGGTTTGACAGCAGCAACCATTTGGTTTACTTGGATAAAAAATCACAATCTTTATGGGAACTACCCTCTCGCTTTTTTAAAGAAAGATTGGTTCAAAACAATGTTGAAATAACCAGACTAAACCAGGGAGACTGGCTCTTAGCGCTTGACGACGGCTATGCTAAAATAGACCTAGATATTTTACGCACTATGAGACAACATATTGAGCTAGAGACTATCATTACAAGACATATCAAATCCAATGATAAATACATTTCCCTAGATGAAGGCTTCACCGGCGTTAAACCGGGTAAGAACAGTATAGAGATTGATGTAACCACAAATCAAAGAATTCGAGTTTCCGGTGTTAAATACAGATTAAACAACTACGAGAAAGACTGGCATATAACACATTCGGGCAGCATTAAATACAGCAACATACCAAGTGGTGATTACACCCTAGAGATGGTTGCTCTTGGTGAACAAGGAAACGAAGTTGGTGCAGTATTAAAAACATCAATCAGTGTACTACCTCCCTGGTTTTTAACCAATTGGGCAAAGCTAAGTTATGTGCTAGTTTTTCTTTTGTTAATGTACAGTTTTTACGCTATCAATCAATTCTTGCTTAATAAAAATCAGAAAAAATTAAGGATCAAGCACGTGCAGGAACAACGAAAAATAATGCATCAAAAGAAAATAGAACTTGAAAAAAAATTAATAGAAATTAAATCACAACAATATAAAGAAGAACTCATCAATAAAGAAAAGGAGTTAGCCAACACGGCAATCTCTATACTTAGAAATAAAGAAACACTCAAGCAAATTAAAATGGAGTTTGTGGCTAAAAGAGATTCCTTTACTGACGTTTTCAGCTACAAACGGTTAATTAAGAAACTAGATAAAAGCATAGAAAGTGACGAAGCAAGTGAGCTGTTTGAAACAAATTTTGATGCAGTACACGAAGATTTTCTAAAAAAACTTATAGAAAAACACCCCAAACTCACCGCTAAAGACCTGAAATTGTGTGCCATGCTTAGGATGAATCTCACTAACAAAGAGATTGCACCACTACTCAACATAACGTACAGAAGTGTAGAATTACAGCGATACAGACTTAGAAAGAAACTAACTCTGACTACCAAAGAAGACCTTATTAGGTATCTTTTACAATTCTAGATTACATCAAAAGTACATCATTAGGCATATTTTAACGCATTTTTATATGCTACGAAAACGTTTGAAACAATGGTTTATCCTGAATTAACAGTTTTCTTTAACACATCATGATGTACATTTGATGACAACATGCCTATGCAAAATTAACAATTAAGTGTGTAGTTTTGATTCATGACAAAATCTCAAAATACACACTCAAAATGAAGAAACTTTTAACCTTATTATGCTGTTCTCTCGTGTTCCTCACACAGGCACAAACAAGAGAACTCAGCGGAACAGTTTTAGACGAATTTAGCCAACCGCTACCCGGTGTTACCATCGTGATTAAAGGTACTACAACCGGAACAACCACCGATTTTGACGGAAAATACAGCTTAAATGCCCAAACCGGGCAGATTTTGGTATTTAGCTACATCGGTTTTGAACCCCAAGAAATCACGGTGCAAAACAACAATGTTATCAACGTCACATTACTTGCTGCTGTTACACAAATAGATGAAGTAGTGGTCATTGGCTATGGTACAAGCAAAAAGAGGGATTTGGTCGGGTCTGTTGGAAGTTTAAAATCTGAGGAAATTAATATTTCACCCGTACTTACCGTTTCCGAAGCCATACAAGGAAAACTTGCCGGTGTCCAAATCATCAACAGTGGAGCACCGGGTGCGCAACCCGAAATTAGAGTTCGCGGAACAGGTTCAGTATTAGGAGGCGTAAATCCGCTCTATGTAGTTGACGGAATTATTGTGACAGACATAACTAATATAAACAACAATGATATTTTATCGATCGACGTTCTGAAGGACGCATCCTCTGCCGCCATTTATGGATCTCGTGGTGCTAACGGTGTTATTCTTATCACTACCAAATCCGGTAAATCTGGAAAACCGAAAGTCAGCTTTAACAGCTTCTTCGGATTTAACACTTTAGGTGATATTACCAATGATGTAGATTTAGCAGATGCACAACTTTTCGCAAGATTTACAAATGAAGCGCTTGAGAGAAATGGAAATGCCCCTAGATTCACGGAAGAAGAAATAGCAAATCTGCCCAATACAGATTGGTTTGACCTCATAACACGGGAAGGTGTATTTCAAAATCACACAGGTTCCATCTCCGGAGGTACCGAAAATTCAAAATATTTTGTAAGCTTAGGATATTATGAAGAAGAAGGTATTTTGCTTAAAAACAAATTTGAACGAATGAACCTAAGGGCTAACAATGAATATACCGTAGCCAAAATCTTTAAATTCGGGCACAACATCGGTTTGTCCAAATCCAAAACGCACAATCCGCTGACGGGAGCTTTTGATGCAGCTTTCAAGCAATCACCCGCCATACCTGTAAAAGACGAGAACGGTAATTTTTTCCGCTCAACAGTCAACAACGTAGGTAACCCCGTATTTATGTTGGAAAATTTCAACAGCAAAAACCGAGACAGAAGAATTACAGGAAACGTTTGGGGAGAAGTAGAATTGTTCAAATATTTTAAGTTTAAAACCACCGCTTCTGCCGAAACCTTCAATGGCGAAGCCATCAACTTTGCCCCGGAAACAAGAATTTTCAACGACGCCGGTGGCGTAGAAGAGAACACAACTAGTAGGTTGACCGTAAGTGAAACCGATAACTGGCGTGTTATTTGGGACAATGTCATCTCTTTTCAAAAAGTTTTCCTAGAAAAACACGATGTATCGGCAATAGTCGGTGTAACCAATGAAGAATTCAGAAGCAGAACCCTTGTAGGCACAGCACTCAATGTACCACCACAAGACAATTTCAGATTTTTAAGCCTGGGTGACGTTGCCGGTCGAACGGTTAACGACTTTGGTGACAGGTTTAAAAGAGTAGGCTACTTTGGAAGAATACAATACGGTTATGACAACAAATACTTGTTGACAGCAACCATAAGAAGAGAAGGATCTTCCAAATTCTCATCCAACAACAGGTGGGACAATTTCCCTTCCATCGGTATCGGCTGGAACATCACAAATGAAAGTTTTATGAGCAATCAAAATATATTTGACTACTTAAAACTCAGATGGAGTTGGGGTGAAACCGGAAATGATAATATTGCTTCCAATGAATTTATCGCAACAATCACTACAGGTCTAAATGCGGTTATCAACGAGGCCATCGTCACCGGCTCTACCATTGAAGAAATTAAAGATGCCAATTTAAAATGGGAAACCACCCAAGAAAATGATTTGGGATTAGAATTTTCAACACTTAATGGAAGCCTCACCGGATCTTTAGACTATTATTACAAAAAAGCTTCTAACCTGCTGTTTCCAACCAGCATACCTCAAGCACTTGGCGACAACAGTTTCATTACAAATAGTGCCACTATTGTCAATGAAGGTTTTGAAGTTTCTTTAAGCTATGCCAATACTATTGGCAATGATTTCAAATACAGTATTTCCGGAAATCTAACCTTTAACGAAAACGAAGTCAAGCAAATCAAAACACTCATTCCCGATGCAGAAGCCTCAATCATAAGTGGAGGTCTTGGAAACGGGCAAGTAACCACAAAAACGGAAGTCGGTCACGAAGTGGGTAGTTTTTGGTTGTTTGATGCCATTGGCATTTTCGGATCTCAAGAAGAAATTGATGCCTCAGCACAACCCGGTGCCAAAGTTGGCGACCTTAGATTTGACGATGCCAACGGCGACGGCACAATCAACGATTTAGACAGAAAACACTTCGGATCTTTCCAACCGCGTTATTATTTTGGTATCAATTTAAATTTTGAGTACAAAAAATTTGATCTGTTGATCAATACATTTGGCAACTGGGGCAATTTAGTTTTCAACGGCAAACGCGCACAGCGATTTGGAGGAGAGAACATAGAAGTAGATGTCGCTAATGGCAGATATTCACCGTCAAACCCCAACCCTAATGCATCAAACCCGAGAGCGTCAAATGAAATCCCAAGACCGTCTGACCACTTTTTAGACGCAGGCGATTTCTTCAGAATCAACAACATTACCTTAGGATATACCCTACCTACCAAATGGGTATCAACTATTGGGTCTTCTAGAGCAAGGGTTTACATCAGTGCCCAAAATGCTTTTACAGCCCAAGCATTTGGTGGTTTCAACCCCGAATTGCCGGGCAGTCCACTCTCATCAGGCATCGAGTTAAATGCTTTTCCTACAACCGCAAAATTCACCGCCGGATTTAATTTAGATTTTTAAAAATTGTATACTATGAAGACTATTTTCAAGACATTAAAACTACATTATTTTTTGAGCATGTTTGTCCTCAGCATGATGGTCTCATGCAGCGATGACCTCAACATCAAACCCGAAGGCCAAATTACCCCGGAAGGTTTCTTCTCCACCGATAGAGCCGTCGAACTGGTAAATGCCATTTACAACAATTTGCTACAGTGGCCGCAACACTCTTTTTCTTGGCTAGGAGTTTCCAGCATCATATCTGATGATGCCGATAAGGGCAGTGACCCCGGCGATACTGGAGCAGACAAAGACAAGTTAGATGCATTGACATTTACTTCTACCGATCCATCTGCAAATGAAGTATGGGGTGCAAATTTTAGAGGAATTACCAGGTCTAACACAGCTATAAGTATCATCTCTAGCCCCGATACACAAATCGATGAAACCTTTAGAAACCGCTTGATTGGTGAAGCCCGATTTATGAGGGCATACTTCTATTTCAACCTGGTTCGCATGTTTGGCGATGTACCCAAACTCGATCGTGTGCTTAATCCAAATATCCCCGAAGATCTAGCTGCAGTCTCTATCAGAGTGCCAAAGGCAGAAATTTATGATTTAATCATCTCAGATTTGACCTTTGCCTCAGAAAATCTTTTCCCAAAATCAGAAATGGACATTGGCAGAGCCACCTCAGGAGCTGCAAAAACATTGTTGGCTAAAGTGAATATGTATCTGGGTAATTGGTCAGAAGTCAAAAGACTCACAGATGAAGTTATAGCATCAGGACAGTATAACCTCCAAGCAGATTATGCCACGCTCTGGAGAGAAAGTAGTGAAAACGGACCAGAATCCATTTTTGAAGTACAGGGTTTAGGAGGCCCATTAAACCTAGGTGTTCAAGGATACGTAGTCACCCAAAGCGTTCGCGGTCAATGGGGTTGGGGCTTTAATACACCATCAGAAGATTTGGTAAATGCTTATGACGCCGCCGGCGATGAAATACGCAAAAACGCCACTATCATTTTTGCCGGAGAAACCATGTGGGACGGAGAACAAGTTATCGCTTCACCCCCCAACCCACGCTACAACGAAAAAGCCTATCTAAGTCGTGTAGCTGAGACCTTCAACGGTAATGACTGGGAATCCAACAAAAACATTCGCATACTCAGGTATGCAGAAGTACTACTTATGAACGCAGAAGCATCTAATGAACTTGGACAAACAGGTCCGGCACTACAGTCGCTAAACGAGGTAAGACAAAGAGTCAACCTTGCGGATGTGACAACCACCAATCAAGCCGAACTTCGTATGGCTATTTGGAATGAAAGACGCTTGGAACTTGCTTTCGAACACGACCGTTGGTTTGACCTTATCAGGCAAGGACGCGCCGGACAAGTCATGCGTGCGCTTGGCAAGCCTTTTGTGGATGGCAAACACGAACTTTTCCCCATACCACAGGCACAGATAGAAGTTTCGGGAGGCTCACTCACCCAAAACCCGGGTTATTAATAACGAAATTCGATTTGTTCTTCATATTAATTTGATTCATTTGATTTTTGTTAGTAAACGCTACGCCCGTCAAGGGCGTAGTTTTTAATTGATATATTAACATTGAAATCCAATCCATGAATATAAAATATTGCATATTAATTATCCTTATTACTCTCAACGCTTCTTGCAAACAAGACAGAAGGGAGCAGACGGGAAGTTTGCATTACAATACGCCAATCACATCATTGGATGACGAAAAACTGCTCGATAAAGTCCAAGAACAAACTTTCAATTATTTTTGGGACGGGGCCGAGCCCAATTCAGGTATGGCACGCGAGCGCATCCATCTCGACAACATTTATCCGCAAAACGATCAGGATGTGGTTACCACAGGAGGGACGGGTTTTGGCTTGATGGCCGTGTTGGTAGGCGTGGAACACAACTTTATTTCAAGGGAAGAAGCACTTGCCCGGTTCGACAGAATTGTGTCCTTTCTCGAAAAAGCCGATCGCTTTCACGGTGCCTGGCCACATTGGATTGACGGCAAAACCGGTAGAGTAAAAGCGTTCAGCCCCAAAGACAATGGCGGCGACTTGGTAGAAACTGCCTTTTTGATACAAGGGCTACTGACCGTCTCCGAATATTTTAAAGATGGAAATGTCCTCGAAAAGACATTGTCCGGACGAATCGAACAACTGTACAAAGAAGTTGAATGGGATTGGTACACCAACGGCAAAAATGTGCTGTACTGGCATTGGTCGCCCAATTACGGATGGGAAATGAACTTTCCGGTTGGCGGTTATAACGAATGTTTGATCATGTATGTATTGGCGGCAAGTTCACCCACCCACCCCATTTCAAAAGCGGTTTATGATGAAGGTTGGGCAGGCAATGGCAACATTAAAAAGGATACAGTATATTATGGCCTGCAAACTGTCCTCAATCATTTTGAGCACGATGACGCGCCGGTAGGCCCACTTTTTTGGGCGCATTACTCTTATCTGGGGTTAAATCCGAAAGGCTTGAAAGATCAATATGCCGATTATTGGCAGCTCAATCAAAACCACGCCTTGATCCACTACAAATACGCCGTTGACAATCCCCTTAATTTCAAAGGATATGGCGACAGCCTTTGGGGAATGACCTCCAGCTATTCTATGAAAGGTTACGCAGGCCATCGTCCGGGAGACGATTTGGGCGTGATTTCACCCACTGCCGCGCTTTCTTCGTTTCCGTACACACCGGAAAAAAGCATGGTCGTGCTTCGCAACCTGTACCAAAACCACGACACCCTCATCGGTAAATACGGACCTTACGATGCATTCAGCTTGACCGACAATTGGTATCTGCCCAGGTATTTGGCCATCGACCAAGGCCCGATTCCTGTGATGATTGAAAATCACCGGACTGGTATGTTTTGGAAACTTTTTATGCAACGGGCAGATGTGCAAGAGGGGCTTAAAAAACTCGGTTTTACCTTCGGGGATAAACTGTGAGGGTTGGAAAACAGCGGAACAATTAGAATTAAAAACATGAAGAATCATTTGATATACGGTATTCTCTTTCTATCCGGCACATTCTTTTTTGCAGGTTGCACACAGAAAGAAGCCAAGGTTTCAGCAAAGAAGGAAAACCAACGCCCGAACATCATTTTCATCATGACAGATGACCATGCTGCACAAGCTATTAGTGCTTATGGCCAGCCCATAGGAAAGTTAGCTCCCACACCAGGCATAGACCGTCTTGCCAATGAAGGTGCTTTGTTTATCAATAATTTTTGTACCAATTCTATTTGCGGCCCCAGCAGGGCTGTGATACTGACCGGAAAGCACAGTCATATAAACGGGTTTCGCATGAACGGGGAGATATTCAACGGAGGCCAACCCACCTTTCCAAAAATGCTCCAAAAAGCAGGATACCAAACCGCCATTGTCGGAAAGTGGCACCTGCACGGTTACCCCCAGGGCTTTGATTATTGGAAAATACTGAATGATCAGGGCAATTACTACAATCCACAATTTATCGAGATAAAAGATACGGTGAATTTTGACAAGGTAAAAATCCTTAAAACACCGCACTGGACAGTCAATTTGCCGGACACAACCATCGTGGAGGGCTATGCGACCGATTTAATAACGGATTACGCGATAGACTACTTAAAAAATTCAAAAAAGACACAAAAACCCTTCTTCCTCATGGTACACCACAAAGCGCCACACAGGAATTGGATGCCCGCATTGAGGCATTTGAACAAATACGATTCGGTGGTTTTTCCGTTGCCTAAAAATTATTTCTCCGAACACGAAAATCAAAAAGCAGCCCAACAACAACAGATGACCATTTATAAAGACATGTATGAAGGACATGATCTAAAGATGTCAGTCAAAAAGGGTAGTGATGAGCTGGCACACAACCCGTGGAAAACTGATTTTGAACGCATGACACCCGGGCAAAGAACCATTTGGAATAAAGCCTACCGCACTAAAAACGACAAAATGCATGAGGCACATTTCAACGAAAAAGAATTGGCCATTTGGAAAGGGCAAAGATACCTTCAGGACTATTTGGCAACCATAGCTTCTGTTGACGAAGGGGTCGGAAAAATTTTGGATTATCTCGACGAAAGCGGATTGGCCGAAAACACCATCGTGGTCTATACCTCAGACCAAGGATTCTACCTCGGCGAAAAAGGTTGGTTCGACAAAAGGTTTATGTACGAGGAATCTTTGAGGATGCCCTTGATGATTCGATATCCGGGACAGATTAAACCAGGGACAACTGTTGATGCCCTGACACAAAATTTAGATTTTGCAGAGACCTTTTTAGACTTTGCCGGTGTGCAGATCCCGGCAGATATGCAAGGAAAATCGCTTAAAAAGCTGCTCACGGGACAACAATCTGAGGAAGATTTTCGCGATGCCATCTATTACCATTACTATGATTATCCCGCCTTTCACATGGTCAAGAAAATGTATGGTGTCAGGACAAAAAGGTACAAACTCATCCACGTTTATGACGACATAGACGATTGGGAATTATACGACCTTCAAACAGACCCAACCGAAGATAAAAATCTTATCAATGAAGCATCTTATGCCGGCATAAAAGAAAAATTGTTGGCCACGCTTGATTCGCTTCAAAAAGTTTACAAGGTTACAGACAAAGAATTTGAAAAGGCCAGCCCCGAATCTATCCGGCAGGCGTATAAAAATTTCGAAAAACTGAGGGGCAGAATGCCTGCTCATCATTAAAGTTAAATGAAACAAATGCGACCACGCAATTACATACTTATTTTCCTATTCCTCACCGCTTGTTCTTCAGGCGGCGATAGTTCTGATGAAATGGTCATCGCCCCGCCGACTGAAACACCTAAACTCACCGATGAAGAACTGCTTACCACCATTCAAAAACAGACTTTTGGTTATTTTTGGGAGGGTGCGGAGGTAAATTCGGGGGCTGCCCGCGAACGGTTCAATATTGACAACCCGGATGTTGACAGCCATGTTGTGGCCACAGGGGCTACGGGTTTCGGGCTGATGGCCATCATAACCGGCATAGAACGCGGTTTTATCAGTCGGAATGAAGGCGTTGCCCGCATCGAAAAAATCGTCTCTTTTCTCGAAAATGCCGACAGGTTTCACGGCGTCTGGCCGCATTGGATTGATGGGAGGAACGGAAAAACCATTCCTTTCTCGACCTTTGACGATGGCGGCGATTTGGTCGAAACCGCTTTTCTGGCACAAGGGTTTTTGAGTGTCCGGCAGTATTTGTCCGACGGGAGCGAACCCGAAAAACAGCTTGCCCAAAAAATAGACACACTTTGGAGACAAATTGAATGGAATTGGCATTTGAACGGCGGCAACACCCTGATTTGGCATTGGTCGCCCAATTTTGACTGGCGCATCAACCTGCCCATCAAAGGATACAACGAAGCCCTCATTGTGTATGTGCTTGCGGCTTCTTCGCCCACTTTTCCGGTTCCGCCCGAGGCCTATCACCTGGGCTGGGCAGACAACGGAAACATCAAAGTTGAAGCCATTTCTTTCGGACAGCGCATCACGCTCAAGCATGTCGGGAACCCAGGTTCTGTAGGGCCGCTGTTTTGGGCGCATTATTCCTATTTGGGGTTAAACCCACACAATTTGACAGACGACAATGCGAATTACTGGGAACAAAATGTTGCACACGCTCGGGTGCATTTCAATTATGCCGTGGCCAACCCAAAAGGGTTTTTCGGATATGGACCGGATACTTGGGGACTGACCGCGAGCCTGTCCATGACCGGGTATGAAGCCCACAACATCAACAACGATTTGGGTGTGATTGCCCCAACGGCAGCACTGTCGTCTTATCCCTACCTTCCCGTTGAATCGCTGCGCATGATGCGGCACCTTTATGAGGATTTGAAACCGTCTGTCTGGGGGAAATTTGGTTTTTACGATGCCTTCAGCCAACAAAATAACTGGTTCCCACAGCGATATATCGGCATTGACCAAGGGCCAATCGTCATCATGATCGAAAACGGGCGATCGGGTTTGCTTTGGGATTTGTTTATGGGCAGCCCCGAAATTCAAACAGGTTTACAAAAACTCAATTTTAATATTCCATAATAAAAAATACCAGACCTCACAGGTATTGAAAACCTGTGAGGTCATAACGCTATCCGAATATAATGAACTATAACCATAAAGTTGATACCAGCCGAAACCAAAGGCTCAGGAACTAACTCTTTCAGTTTAAAATTATAAAGGGATGGGTAAATGTTCGATAGCGAAATTGTAGATTCAAAACCTCATTTGAAAAGCAAACAAAATGGATGTAAATAATTCTATTTCCGAACGAAGCTACCCAATCAAAGTAGATTAATTATAAAACCACATATTATCCGTAACCATGAAAAAATATCTTTTACTGACATCCTTTATTGTACTATTATCTTGTTCAAAATCAACAGAAAAAAATTCGGACAAAATGGATGTATTTGTGTCCGGGCTGATGCAAAAAATGACCATTGAAGAAAAAATAGGGCAGCTCAACCTGATTACGCCGGGTTCGGATATTCCCACCGGATCGGTGGTGAGCACCGATGTTGAGTCTAAAATAAAAAACGGGCAAGTCGGTGGGATGTTCGGTGTGATCGGCCCTGAAAAAATCCGCAAGGCACAAGAATTGGCGGTAAACGAAAGCCGGTTAAAAATCCCGTTGATTTTCGGGTCGGATGTCATTCACGGGCACAAAACCACTTTCCCGATTCCATTAGGATTGGCATCAAGTTGGGACACCGGTTTGATTAAAAAATCTGCACAAATAGCTGCAGATGAAGCCACCGCCGATGGTTTGAACTGGGTGTTTTCGCCCATGGTCGATATTGCCCGCGACCCACGTTGGGGGCGTGTTGCCGAAGGTTCGGGCGAGGATGCTTACCTGGGTTCGCAGATGGCCAAAGCCATGGTGATGGGTTATCAAGGTGATGACCTGTCAAAAAACAATACCGTTATGGCTTCCGTGAAGCACTTTGCACTTTACGGCGCATCTGAAGCCGGAAGAGACTACAACACAGTCGATATGAGCAAACTGAGGATGTACAACGAATATTTGCCGCCTTACAAAGCTGCGGTCGAAGCAGGTGTAGGCAGCGTGATGAGCTCGTTTAACGTAGTGGATGGCATACCTGCTACGGGCAACAAATGGTTATTGACCGATTTGCTCAGGGGCGAATGGGGTTTTGACGGCTTCGTCGAGTCAGATTATACTTCCGTCAACGAGATGATTGACCACGGCATGGGCGACTTGCAGGCGGTTTCGGCCCTGTCGCTCAAAGCCGGGTTGGACATGGACATGGTGGGCGAAGGTTTTCTGACTACCTTAAAAAAATCGCTCGACGAAGGGAAGGTCACCGAAGAAGACATCAACCTTGCCTGCCGCAGGATTTTGGAAGCCAAATACAAACTCGGTCTGTTTGACGACCCTTTTCGGTACATCGATGAAAAACGTGCCGAGCAAAGCATACTCACAGCCGAAAACAGGGCGTTTGCCAGGGAAGCCGCGGCCCGTTCTTTTGTTTTGTTAAAAAACGGCAAGCAGGTTTTGCCGTTGGCCGCTTCTAAGAAAATAGCCTTGGTCGGGCCTTTGGCGAACAACAATAGCAACATGTTGGGCACCTGGGCCGTGTCCGGTAACCCGCAACTTTCCGTAGGTGTTTTGGATGGCATCAAAAATGTGATGGGTGCAGATGTAAAGGTGGGCTATGCCAAGGGCGCCAATATTACTGACGATGCAGCCCTTGCCAAAAAAGCCAACGTATTTGGCGAGCGGGTTGACATCGATGCACGTTCGCCCGAAGCACTGATAGCCGAAGCGGTGTCATTGGCAAAAGACTCGGACGTGGTGGTGGCTGTGGTGGGCGAAGCCTCAGAAATGTCGGGCGAGGCAGCGAGCAGGAGCGATATCGGCTTGCCGGAGAGTCAAAAAAAGCTGTTGGCGGCTTTGAAAAAAACAGGCAAACCGCTGGTTTTGGTCGTCATGAGCGGCAGGCCCTTGACCCTTGAATGGGAAAACGAAAACGCCGATGCCATTTTGCAGGTTTGGTTTGCAGGTATCGAGGCGGGAAATGCTATCGCCGACGTGTTGTTTGGGAATTATAACCCGTCGGGCAAGTTGCCGATGACCTTTCCGAGGAACGTGGGGCAAATACCCATATTTTACAATCATTTGCCCACAGGAAGGCCTTTTGAAGAAAACAGCAAGTTCACCACCCAATATTTGGACGTGCCGAACGAGCCGCTCTTCCCGTTTGGCTTCGGTTTGAGTTATACCACTTTTGCATATAAAACCTCCCAAAGCGCTGCGGAAATGGATGTCCAAAACGGCATTGTTTTTACTGCCGAAATTACCAACACCGGGAATTTTGACGGCGAAGAGGTCGTGCAGTTGTACATTCACCAAAAGGTGGGTGTCATCAGCCGCCCGGTGAAGGAGCTGAAAGCTTTTAAAAAGATAATGGTGAAAAAGGGCGAAACGGTGAAAGTCGATTTTACACTCACCGTGGACGACTTGAAATACTACCACCCCGACTTAGATTTCACCTACGACCCGGGCGTGTTTGAGTTTTTTATAGGGACGTCTTCCGACGGGGCGTTTACGGGGAGTTTTGTGGTGAAGTAGGTGCAAACTTTTTTAAGTTTTGTAGATGTAGATTTTCTTATAAACAGAACTTTTAATAGCGGTGTTAGCTTCTATCAAGTCTCCTTGATGTTATCAATGTGTAGTGCCTCTATGGTTGGAATTGTGGAAGAGCGCAGAAGAAAACATTAGCCAGGTGGGGAAAAGAGGAAGATTTAGGATGACGTAAAGAGGGAAACCGGGCAAAAGTATAGGTTATAAACTTGGTCAAAGATATGTTGTCTGCGATATGTATTCAACTTTCTGTGAAATGTTTATGTCTTATATTTTGAAGCACTATAATTTTACTTCATAAATTTCTATTTAGAATTTATCCCTAAATTTTTATTTTTATGAAATACTTTTACTTAGGTGATTTATTGTTTTTAAACAATACAACCAAGGCATTCTACTGTGTTTTGTTGTTGTTTTCTTCATTTGGGCCGCTAAAAGCCCAAGAAGCTGTCGTTTCCTCCGGGAATACCCTTTTTGACAGCGGTAATTCCGTCAGCTATTCTGTGGGACAAGTGGTCCAAAACACTATTACTGGCACGGGCGGTTTCGCTTTTCAGGGTATTCAATTTTATTTTTCGGAGCAAACGCTTTCTGCACCAGATTTTGACACCCATACATTTGTTGCCATTTATCCCAATCCAACATCTTCGATTCTTAATTTACAGTTTAACAATTGGCAAGAAGAACAATTGTTTTATAAGTTGTACAATCTTCAGGGGCAATTGCTTTTTGAGGGTTCTATTACAGCAGATTTTACTGAAATAAGCATAGGTTTTTTGCCGCGTGCGACCTATTTGCTTTCCATTTTGAACAGCTCAAAACAATCGTCTAAAACATTTAAAATCATCAAAAATTAATTCCATGAAAAAATTACATCTACTCTTTTTTATAGGCATATTGTTTACTGGTCATGTTTTTTCACAAGCACCTGAGAAAATCAGTTATCAGGCCGTTATAAGAAATTCAAGCGATTTATTGGTGGTCAATCAAAGTATTGGCATTCAAATCAGTATTTTACAAAACTCTCCCATAGGTACGGCTGTTTATGTAGAAACGCAAAACCCTACTTCAAATGCCAATGGGCTGATCAGTATCGAAATAGGGGCCGGGTCAGTTGTGAGCGGCACGTTTTCTGCCATTGATTGGGCCAATGATAGTTTTTACATAAAGACCGAAATTGACATTACCGGAGGTGTTAATTATACAATTACCGGTACAAGCCAATTGTTAAGCGTGCCCTATGCATTGTACGCAAAAACTGCAGGCACCTCTACCTCTGCGGGGTCATTTGGAGATGTAAAATGGGGTTATCAGACTGCTGACCATAATGGTTGGGTGCTCTTAGACGGCAGGGCCTTATCTTTATTGACCCCTTCTCAACAAGCACAAGCTGCCAACTTAGGATTAACCGGTAATTTACCTGATGGCAGAGATAAATACTTGTCTTACAGTCCTTCTGAAAGTGCAAATTTTGGTGATAATTCTGTTTCTTTAAGCAAAGCTAACCTGCCAACCGATACTTTTACGGGAGACACAAATTATGTATTTGGCAGTAGCTCCGCCATCAGCCCCGGGCAATTTGGGTTGATGAGATTAACTATAGCCGGTGAAAACCGTACCACAGGGCCGACAGATACCCCCGGTGCCAGTCTTGAGCCAGATTTACTAACGACCCCTATAGACCATAATCATGCCTTTTCATTACAATTAAACAATTCCCAAACGGCGATTGATAACAGGCCTGCTACATTAAATGTCCGCGTGTTTATATATTTGGGCGAGTAAATTTTTACTTGTAGGGAATCATTATTTGCAAGAATCTAAACATTTAATAGGGCCGTAAATTGAGTTACGGCCTTTTTTTAATTCTCACAAAATCATTCTTGATAAAATATTCCAAAAATCACCCCTGAGGAAATCCCAACATTAATTCATTTTGGCCTTCAATGCGTTTAATGAACCGCTCTGAAATGATTTGGGCTAAAACCTGTTTTACTTTTGAAAAATTTACTGAAATGTTGGGGATATTTAAAACCTAAAGAATAGGCAATCTGACCAACCGGTTTATTGGAATTTAACAGATTAATCTTGGCCTTATTAATTATGTGTAAATGGACATGTTCTATAAAACTTTTCCCGGTCTCCTTCTTTAGCAGGTCACTTAGATATTTTCCGGACATGTTCATCGCTTTCCCACATTCATCCAATGAGGGAATGCCTGATTCAATATGTTGATCATCGTCAAAATATTGCTTTAAATATTTTTCAAATTTAGATTGATAGTCCTTGTTCAAATAGATCCTACTTAAAAATTGACGGTCATAAAACCGTTGACTATACTTTAGGATAGATTCCAGATGATGACAAATAATATCTATACTGTGTTCGTCTTGCTTTTGGTTTAATTCGTCTTCCATTTTATTGGCAAATCCCTTTAATAATAATTTCTCTTTTTCAGATAGGTGGAGGGCTTCACTAAACTCATAATCAAAAAATGAATATTTAGAAATGGTTTTTCCAAGGCTTGATTTTTGAATTAAATCAGGATGAAAAACCAATGACCACCCTGCCAAATCTGGTTCTTTGGTATTTGAAGGAACAATTACCTGTCCGGGCGATATAAAGACCAATGTGCCTTCTTCGTAATCATAATGATTTCTGCCATATTGTAAAACACACCTAAGGTTCTCTTTCAAAGCTATGATGTACAATTCGCTCACTAAACGAATATCTGTAAAATCAGTTTCGACCTGAGGCCTATTTTCAATTACTGATATCAATGGGTGGCGTGGTTCATTTAAACCTAACATGGCGTGGACATCGCTAACTTGTTTAATAGTGATAATTTTATCTTTTTTAGAGTCAATTAACATAAGACAGGCACTTTAGGGCATAATAATCAAAAATAATCATTTTTATATTAATTTTTCAGGGTTCTTCCGAGTTTTTTGGTTCAGGGTTAACGCGTCTTCCAAGTTTTTTAATGTCTTTTCCGTCCGTAATCCTCCTGGTTTAACCCCGATAAAAGCTGCCCCGATGGACCGGAAAGTTTCCGTTTGGATTATTTATGTTGAAATAAAATAATCGGTTTTTATAAACAGTACACAGCCACAAGACCATTTTAAATGACCGAATAAATGATGATTGTGCCAATTACAAATGCGAATGGTGCAAGGAATTGAAAATACAAGGGTTTTAAAATGTTAGCTGCTTTAACCGAGAAATTGTGGTGAAGCTGTCGTGGCACAAAATATAAAACCAAAGAAGTGAGCAACATAAACCAACCCAATAGTTTAAAAATGTCCGGATATTTTGAAATGTCAGCAGACAAAATAAGTGCAACGGCGGGAATCATTCGAATGGTTATTTCCGCATAATTGATAAAATGGGTACTTCCTGCTTTTCGCAAAATCTGGTTTGCTTTTTCAGGATTTATAAGCATTAAAAGTCCCGTGCAAATAAAAAAAAGGCCGAAAATTACTGTTGTCCATTTGGCTATTAAATCAATCATTTGTATTGTCTGTTTTTGTTAGTAGGGTAGATTTTAGGGTTGCGGGTATCGATTACGGGCATAAAATTTAGGGCATTTCGTAGCTGTTAACTTGTCGGCCGAGACGAAGTCTGCAAAAAACCAAAAACTCGCTAAAACCAATGACCACCCTATGTTTTTTCCCATTATTGAGATGCGATTTTTTTTAATTTTTCAGGATTCTTTCCGAGTTTTTTGGGTTCAGAGTTTACGCTTCTTTATAGTTTTTCATAATTATTTCGATCTCTAATTAAAGAAAAACAACCAAAACTTAAATAACGATGATGCGTTTTAAACATTTAGCCGAAATACTTTAATAAGAAGGATTGTTTTTAAAAGCATTTCAATTAGTAAACACATCCCACTTTTACACAACTTCCTTTGGAGCGTGCCACTTCATCCGCGAATCAATCCAACGCCTCCGTTAGTTTTTGAAAGACTTTTTTGGCGTTTTTGCCCTCGTATAAAACGGCATACACCGCATCGAGTATGGGCGTTTTGGCAGCGTTTTTTTGGTTGATCTGCCAGGCACTTTTGGTGGCGTAGTAGCCTTCGGCCACCATGCTCATTTCCATCATGGCCGACTTTACGGTGTAGCCTTTGCCAATCATGTTGCCAAACATGCGGTTGCGGCTAAAGACCGAATAGCCCGTCACCAACAAGTCGCCCAAGTAGGCAGAATTGTTGATGTTGCGTTTCATTTTGTGTACTTTGCGGATAAACTTTTTCATCTCACGGATGGCGTTGCTCATCAAAACCGACTGAAAGTTGTCGCCGTAACCCAGGCCGTGGGCAATGCCCGCCGCGATGGCATAAATGTTTTTGAGCATGGCTGCGTATTCAGTCCCGATGATGTCGTCGGAAATTTTGGTCTTGATATAATCGTTGGAGAGCGCTTTGGCCAAGGTGCGTGCTTTAGACTTGTCCGAACAAGCTATGGTCAAATAGGAAAGACGTTCCAATGCTACTTCTTCGGCGTGGCAAGGCCCGGTGATGACACCAATGTTATCATAAGGAATATGGTATTGGGTGTGAAAGTGTTCGCCTACTATCAAGCTAGTTTGCGGAACTATCCCTTTGATGGCCGAAAAAATAACTTTGTCTTGCAATGAAACGGTCAGCTTTTGCAGTTCATCGTACAAAAAGGCAGAGGGAATGGCAAAAATCAGATAATCTGCTTTTTCAATTACTTCGTTAAGATCGTTGCTGAGAAAGAGTTTAGACACATCAAACTCCACCGAACTGATATAATTGGGATTGTGCCCTTGGTGTATCAGGTGTTCTTTGGCATAGACACTGCGCATGTACCAGCCTACTTTTTGTTCGTTTTCGGTCAGGATTTTTACCAAAGCTGTTGCCCAGCTTCCACCGCCAAATACGGCAAATGTCATTTTTTCCGTCATGGTTTTGTTGTTTGAGACAAAGGTAAACATTCTGATTCACGCAAAGGTTGTATGCGCAATTAAGAATCTTTTATGTTTAAAAAATGATTTTGGCACGCCAATTGTTATATAAAAAATGGTTTTAAGGTTAAAGTTAAGTTTGGTTGGTTATTTAGTGGAAACTGCCTCAGCATCTTTGCTTGAGGCAGTTTCTTTTTTGTGCAAATTTGGAAATGTTTTCAACCGATGTTTTCGCCCCTCAAAACCCGATACATGCGCGTAGCCTCCACTACATGAATACTGTCCGGATGTTCAAAAATCAATTTTTCCAAAAGTTCTTTGGCACTCTCGGGCTTGTTAAGCCTTTGTATATAAAGTTTGGCCAAGTAAAAATAGCTTTCATCGATCCAAAGATCATACGGATATCTTTTGATGTATGCTAAAAAATAATTTTCCGCTGCTTCGTAATTTTTCAATTTTTCGTGGAATTGGGCCAGTTTGTACAAGGCATCATCGGTGAGCATATCGCCCTTAGTCTCGCCGATAAAATTTTCTAAAACGGCAATAGCCTGTGGCGTTTCGTTTTTAAAGTCGAACCAATCTGCCTCGGCAAATTTCTTCAGTGATGTGTGAAGCGAATCGTTGAGGATGTTTTCGCTAATCAACCAACTGAGTTCGAGCGCATCGTTGGCAATGAGCTGGGTGTGGGAAGATTTAAGCACTTTGAGTTGCGTTTGCGCCCATTCAAAGTCTCCCTTAAAATAATTGGCTTTGGCCGATTTGAAACGCGCCTCTTGAGCCACAACATCATTTTTGAGCAGGGCAGCAATTTGGTTGTAGGTCAAAATGGCCTCGTTAAATTTTCCTTGATAAACCAAAATGTCTGCCAACAGCATTTTTACAGCACCCGTTTGAAAGTCGTTTAAACCCAGTTGCAAGGTTGTTTTGAGGAATTTATTGGCAAAATCGGGGTCTTTTTTCCGAAAGGCCATAAAACGTGCATAGGCCAGTTGCAGGTTGACGGATTCCGGTGCGCGACCATAGTTGGTGAGCAGGGCTTCGTATCTTTTTTGAATATCCAGATCCGTCACGGCCGCGTTGTTTTCGTCTAAAGCCAAGAGGCGCAGTTGTGCTTCCAGGGCTTCACCGGCAAAAAAGGTGTTTTTAATAATAAACTCATACCCATCTTTGGCCACTTCCATTTCGCCTTCGTCTGCAGCCAAACCTGCCAATTCAAAAACGCCCGACAGGTTTTCTTTGGTGCGGTTAAAAATGGCTTTTTGCTGCATCATGGCCTTTTGATACTCTTTTTGTTGAATAAAAAGCCAACTCAACAATTCATTCCAAAGCACATCGGGTTGCGACTGCATTTTTTGCAGCAACAGTTTTCTGAAAAGTTGGTTGTTTTCACTGCTCGAATCTTCAGTTATAAAATTGTTTAAATTCCCCTGAATGCGATATAAAAAAGGGGGGTTGTTCTGTATGATAGACAAATACTTTTTAAACATTTCTTCAGAATTTCCTTGTTGTCCGTAGAGCGCGGCAATTTGATAGTCGAAGTTGAGTTTGTCGTTCCCTTTCATGGACTCTTCATAGGCGGCTATGGCGTAATCCAACTGGTTGATGTTTTCAAAATATTTGGCAATGTTGTAGATGTAGTTCGGGTTGACAGCAACAAAAGCCAAGGCTTTGTCGAAGTTTGGCATGGCGCGTTCCGGTTCGCCTTTTTTGATGTAATTGTCGCCCAAAATGATGTATGCTGCCGGTTGAGACATGGGCAATTCGAGGTATTTCATCAGCACATCTTCCACCTTGTCGTAGGCTTCCAATTGCTGCAAAGCTTCAACGTAACCAGAGACGTAATCCCAGCGTTGGGGCTGTGCTTGATGCAATTTTTCAAACAAGGTGCTCGCTTTTTCAAAAGAACCATCGCGCAGGTATTGTTTTGCCAAAAAATCGCTTTGCGCATACCCCTTGAAGGCTATCAAAAACAGTGTCAATAAAAATAATTTTTTCATGGGTTTAAATTTATTCTTCATCAACTGTCTTGCTTGGTCTGTATGCGTCTAGCGCATGCACATTGGTCGTCACACAATTCTTGAATAGGGGTTTCTCCTTTAGAATTGAAAATTCGGTTTAAAATTGCCGATTATTTTTTCAACATCAAAACAATTAACAGTACTTTACATGCCTGTACGGATGGCTTCTACGGGGTCTAGGCGACTGGCGGAAATTGCCGGAATTATGCCGGATATCACACCAATGGCTGCCGAGATGAGTGTGCCCAAGGTAAGGTTGAAGAGCGACACGACAAATTCGAAATCGCCCGTAAATCCGGAGGCAATTATAGAAACAATCCAAACTAAAATTAAACCAATACCGCCTCCCACAAGTGCCAATATTACGGCTTCAAACAAAAACTGAAAGAGCACAAAACGGCTTTTTGCCCCTAAAGATTTTTGAATGCCGATCAGGCTGGTGCGTTCCTTAACAGACACAAACATGATGTTGGCAATCCCAAATCCGCCCACAAGTAGCGAAAACAAGCTGATGAAGAGTCCAATCATAGACATTTGTCCGGTTATGTTGTCAATAAAATCTGTAAACCCGGCCAATTCTGTAATAAAAAAATTATCTTCCGTCTCGTAGGTCATGCCGCGGTGGTTTCTGATGTTTTGCGTCAGCAAAGCAATATATTCATCTGTTGGAACCTCTTTGCTGGGTTTCAAAATAATGGCATTGGTCACATTTCTGTTGTTAGACCCCACAATTCTCCTCACAAAATTAGAAGGCAGGAAAGCGGCTTCGTCATTAGAGCCAAACAAACTCGCCCCCTGCTTGTCTAACATGCCTATCACCGTAACTTTTTGTCCGTAAATCCGAATAATTTTCCCGATAGGGTTGAGATTTCCAAACAGATTTTGAGCCACCTCATATCCCAATACAATCACCGGGGCTCCGGAACTTGATTCGACCTCTGAATAGAATCTACCCGATACAAACTTTAAAGATTGAATGTTGTATTGCTCATGGGTGATGGGCACTATATTTACTTGGGTAACCGTATTGTCTTCATAACGAATCGATTCGGGCTGCACAAAGATGCTGAAGGCCACCTCGGCAGTATAGGGCATATTTTTTTTCAGAAACAAATACTCATCATACGAGACATTTGGAAATTGTTCTCTTTTCCATCGTGGAATTTCTGTAGGCCCAAATGGTATCTTGGTGAAATAGATGATACTGTTGTCGATGGTTTCCAGGTTTTTGGTAATGTTTCTCTTGAGGGAATCAACCGCCGACAAAACGGCAATGATAGAAAAAATCCCTATGGTAACACCCAATATGGACAAAAAGGTGCGCAACTTGTTTTTTGCCAATTCATTGAAGGCAAATCGCAAGCTTTCGCCAAGCAGTCTCAGATATAAAAACATAAGATTTGGATTACGCTTGTAAAATTGCGAAAAAACTATCGTATTGGCAACCTATTTCTAAAAGCAAAAAAGTTTTCTATACCTTTGCACATATAATGTTTGTAAAATGAGTTTTTGGCGTGCTGTTTTAGCCATTGTTTTCCCGCCTTTGTCTGTTGTAGATAAAGGTTGTGGTACTGTCCTCATTATTTTTTTCCTCACGATATTGGATGGATTCCAGGCATTATCGGTGCTTTGATTATTCTCAACAAATCAAAAGCTTAGAGCTTTGTTCACTTCGTTGACCATATGATTTCTAAAAATGTTCAGTTTCGAGATTTGAAATTCATGCCCTATCAAGAAGCTTGGGACTTTCAGGAGCAAATTTTCAAAGAAATTGTTCAGCTAAAAATAGACAACCGGCGAAATGAAACGCAGCTGGTAACACCTAATTATTTCTTTTTTGTTACGCATCCACATGTGTACACTTTGGGAAAAAGTGGCGACGTCAGGCATTTGCTGGCCAATGAAAACGAACTCAGCCGACGTGGTGCAACCTTTGTAAAAACCAATCGGGGTGGCGATATTACGTATCACGGCCCGGGACAAATTGTGGGTTATCCCATTTTAGATCTGGAAAATTTTTTTACGGATATTCACAAATACTTGAGGTTGCTGGAAGAGGTGATCATACAAACTTTGGCAGATTTTGGCATAGTCGCTACCCGAAGTGAAGGAGAAACAGGGGTTTGGTTGGATGTAAACACCCCTTTTGCCCGGAAAATTTGTGCCATGGGTGTGCGCGCCTCGCGTTGGGTGACCATGCACGGTTTCGCATTAAATGTCAATACAGATTTGGAGTATTTTAACGCCATCATTCCATGTGGTATCAAAAACAAAGCGGTGACTTCGATGCAAGCAGAACTCAAGACGGAGGTTGACGATTCAGAAGTAAAACAGCGTATTCTCAAGCATTTTGAAAGTATTTTTGAAGCCCGTTTAGTTCCTACACCGGATGTTTTGATTAAAGATCCAAACTAAGTTGCTTGGGGAACAAGTTGAAAGATTTTCGGTGGTATTCTGTGATGCCGTATTTTAAAATCGCCTCCCGATGTTCAGCAGTCGGATAACCTTTATTTTTTTTCCAGTTGTACATCGGATATTTTTCGTGCAATTGCTCCATGTAAGCATCTCTATAGGTTTTGGCTAAAATTGAGGCCGCCGCTATACACAAGTACAAACTGTCTCCTTTTATGATACAAGTATGCGGAATGTTTTCATAAGGTTTGAAGCGATTGCCATCCACCAAGATGTGTTCGGGTTTTAGAGACAACTCGGACAAACTCAGTTGCATCGCTTTGATGGAGGCATTTAAGATGTTGATTTGGTCAATTTCTTGCGGCCCTACAAAAGCTACGGCATACGCTAAAGCCTCTTTTTCTATACGTGTTTTCATGAAGAGTCGCGTGTTATTTCCCAATTTCTTAGAGTCGTTGATGTTTACGTTTTGATATAAATTTGGGAAAATGACAGCAGCGGCGACGACCGGTCCGGCCAAGCACCCTCTCCCCGCTTCATCCGTACCGGCTTCTATTAATGGGCTGTGTAGGTGTGTTTTTAACATAATAAAAAGTTAATAATCCATTCGGTTTACATAAATTTAACAATGAAATATTTGTTTACTTAATTGATTTTGTGGTCATTAAGCACCCCGCACGTTATGCAAACATAATTTTTTGTGATAAATTATTGTAAAGTTATCTAATAATATTCATAAATTTGGAACCTGTTTAACTAAAAATGTATCATATGTTTACAAAACTTACCAAGTTGCTGTTGGTGTCGCTGTTTATGTTTTCCATATCAGCCATTGCACAGCAAAAAACTGTTACCGGTAGTGTTTCTGACAGCAACGGTGCGCCGCTTCCCGGCGTGAGCGTGATTGTTCAAGGCACACAAACGGGCACACAAACTGATTTTGACGGTAACTATTCGATTAGTGTCGCTCCCAATCAGGTACTTGTTTTTAGGTATATTGGATTTAAAACTGTCCAAAGACCTGTCGGAAATGCTGTAACTATCAATGTAACTTTAGAGGAAGATGTACAAGCCCTCTCTGAAGTAGTCATTGTTGGTTATGGTGAAAAAACGAGAAAATCTCTAACCACCTCCATTGCGAGTGCTAATGTAGATGAGATTAGAGGAATAGCAACCTCCACTGTTACCGGTGCTTTACAAGGTTCGGTTACAGGTTTGCAGGTTAACCAAAACTCGGGTGTACCGGGTGCCGGTTTTTCTGTAAGGGTTAGGGGTTCTAGTTCTATCAGCGGTTCAAACGAACCCTTATATGTAGTTGATGGTATTCCGATTGTATCGGGTGCTGTTGGTGATAACGGATTTGGTGGACAAACTAATGACATTTTATCTTCCATCAACTTTGCCGATGTAGAATCTATTGAGGTACTTAAAGATGCTTCAGCAGCTGCCATTTACGGTTCGCGTGGTGCCAATGGTGTTGTTTTGATTACTACCAAACGTGGTAAATCTGGAAAGGTTAATGTTGAGGTGAACTCCTACTACGGCTTTCAAGAAGAAATAGACCGTTATGACATTATGACTGCCGGTGAGTATTTCCGTTTCGCCGATACTGCCTTGGCAGGCTTTGGCATTCCGGCATTTGCTTCTCGCGGTGCTTTTTCAGGCAGAAACGACTTTGCCGCTCAAGGGTTTACCGATCCTACCGATCCGGCTCAGTTAGAGGCTTTTTACAATTCAGATTTTGGTGACAACTTTGTTGATGCAGTTTACAAGCCCGGAGATATCATCGTCAAGCAAACCGACATCAGTATATCCGGAGGTAACGAGAAAGCTACTTTCTACGCCAACTTTACTGACTTCAACCAAGAAGGTGTCGTTTTTGGACAGGATTTTGACAGACGTTCACTACGTTTAAACGTTGATTTTAAGCCCACAGATAAGTTTAACCTAGATGGTGGTATCAGCATTACAGAATCTGATAACCGCCGTATCAACGGTGATAACAATATCTTCGGTTTGGCCACGGCTGTTTTAGAAGCTCCTGGATTGACTCTACGTGATGAATTTGGCGACTTTAGATCTCCAACGGAATTCAGTTTCTCAAACCCATTGCAAAACGCAATAGAAGATGTCTCTACCTCCAGAACTTTCAGGGTCTTAGCTAATATCGGCTTAAGATATATTATTAACGACAACTTTAATATTTACAGCCGTTTGTCACTTGACCGTCTTGACTTTAAAGAATCGCGAAACTTTTCACCAAACTCAGCACAAGGCTTGGGTTCAAATGGTGAGGCTTTTAAAGAAATTGATTTGATTAACAACTGGAACGGAACAACCACCTTGAACTATCGCCAAAAATTTGGAGATTTTGATGTGTCCGGCTTGGTAGGTTTTTCTTTTGAAGGTGTAAATCAGGATTCTTCTGAATTAGATACGCAAAACTTTCCATTCGGTTTTACAGCCGTATCTAATGGTTCTTCCATTATACAGGCTGACAACTCTATCACAGAAAACAAATTATTCTCCTATTTTGGTCGTGCCGGTTTGGGATACAAAGACAAATTGTTCTTTGAAGGTACCATCAGAGCAGATGCTTCTTCAAGATTTGGAGAAGGTGAGCAAATTGGTTATTTCCCTGCATTCTCCGGTGCTTATGTGATTTCCGAAGAAGGTTGGTTTAAAAATAACATTGTAACCAACCTAAAAGCGCGTGCTTCTTGGGGTCAAACGGGTAACCAATCAGGTATTGGCAACTTTGCCTCTTTCTTCCTTACGGGATCGGTTGATTTTGCAGGCACCCCAGGTAATGCAATCGTTCAATTGGCCAATCCGGACCTCAAATGGGAAACCACCACACAGACCAACTTAGGTATAGACTTGACTTTGTGGAATAAAATAGACATCTCATACGATTACTATTTTAAAGACACCGAAGACTTGTTATTGGGTCGTCCTTTGCGTAATTCCTCCGGTTTCACTGCGATTACGGAAAACGTAGGTGACATGGAAAACAAAGGACATGAGCTTTCTATTAACGCTCGTATCTTTGAAGGTGCTTTCCGTTGGACAAGCCAATTCCAAATTTCTTGGAACCAAAATGAAGTAACCGGTTTGGTTCGTGATTCCAACGGAGAATTTGTTCCAATTGACACAGGCTTTGCCTCTCGAATTGCAGTAGGCCAGTCTTTAGGTCAATTTTTTGGTCTAAAAGCAGATGGGCTCTACCAAACGCTTGACGAAATTCCTGCTGCTGTGCAAGCACGCGGTATCCGTCCCGGTGATGTTAAATTCGTTGACCTTAATGGCGACGGAAACATAGATGCCAATGACAGAACCTTTATCGGCAATCCGAATCCGGGAGCCATTGGTAATTTCAGAAACACCTTCTCTTGGAAAGGATTTGATTTAACAGCCAACCTGCAATTTGAGATACAAAAAGATATCTTTAATAATACTTTAGGCTTTGCAGGTGCTTCCGGATCAGCTGCCTTCAATAAATTGTCTAGCGAGAACGATTTTTGGACTCCAGATAATACCGACACCGATATTCCGGCGCCTCGTTTTGGAGCTGCACAGTCTTTCAATAACCAAGATTCCGATAGATTTATCGAAGAAGGTGACTACATTAGGTTGAAAGAAATCGTATTAGGCTACACCTTGCCAAAAGCATGGACGGGTGAGGACTACTCCCTCAGGCTTTATGTAGGTGGTGACAACCTTTGGACAGAAACCGATTACAGCGGTTTGGATCCGGAAGTAAATACTTTTGGTGCCAGCAATACATCTAGAGGAACCGACTTCTTTACCCAAGGCTTGAACAAGGTTGTGAAAATTGGTCTAAACCTTAAATTCTAAAAATTTACAACTATGAAAGTAATACAAAAATTAAGTTTATTGCTGATAGCTGTCCTCACTTTTTCTTGTGCGGATGAGTTTATCGATACCGAACCCCAAGCCAACATACCGGGCGACAGACAGATTTTCAATTTGAATACTGCAAATGATGCCTTAAATGGTTTGTATGGCGGGCTTCAATCAGCCTCAATATATTCCGGAGACTTTATTTACCTGACGACCTTGTTTGCAGATGAATTACGTCATACAGGCTCTTTTCCTTCCTTTGCTGAGGTAGGTGCAAACGATCCGTCCATCAACAACATTGATGTACAACAAATTTGGACTGCACATTATGCTGCTATTTTTAGAGCAAACCGGATTATTGAAATCGTTCCTACACTCACCGAGAATGTACGTGAAGAAGATAGAAATAACATCATCGGTCAAGCTCTTGGAATTCGGGCACAATTGTATTTCAATCTTGTAAGGATGTACGGCGGTGTGCCTCTGGTTACAGACGCACTAACATTACCAACTGAAATTGACAATACCAACGCACCCAGAGCCAGCGTGTCTGATGTTTTTGCGCAAATCAACCAAGACGTTGACCAGGCCATTTCTCTATTGGCAGGTTTTGATCAATCTACCTACCGCTTCAACAGATCTGCCGCTAGGATGTTGAAAGCACATGTTTTGATGGAACAAGGCCAATATGCATCTGCTATCCCTGTGTTGGAAGCTGTGTTGGATGCCGGATTTGACTTGGCAGCCAACTATTCTGCCCTTTTTGGCAATCCTACCAATGGGACTGTTGCAAACCCAATAGAAACTATCTTTGCTATACGCTTTACAGCAACTGACGGAAATGGTATGGCATTTTTCTACAATGGCACAAGAGGGGGTCGTTTTGAGGTTACTGCTTCAAATTTCTTACTCAATGCCTTCGAAGATGGAGACGAACGCAGAAATCTTATTGTAGCCAATGGAAGCAATCCTCAAATTGAGAAATATACACGTCCCGGTGACGGTGCAGATGATACCTATGTGTATAGACTGGCAGATGCTATTCTGCTTTACGCAGAAGCCTTGGCAAGAACCAATGATTTTGGAGAAGCTGAATTTTGGGTAAATTTAGTACGCGACAGAGCAGGACTTGGCGAGGTGACGCTTACGGCTCAAAACTTTGAAGCTATCATAGCAAATGAGCGTTTCGTGGAATTGTTTGCAGAAGGTGGTGGCGATCGCTACTTTACAACCAAAAGAATGGGACTCCTTGACGATCTTGTACAACAAAAACCTAATTCAGTTTTTGTTGCAGCTCGTCAAAACCTATTCCCAATTCCTCAACAAGAAATTGAGCGTAACCCTGCAATTTCTGCATCGGATCAAAATCCGGGTTACTAACATTCTTAAAATTGTTTTTATTAAAAAGCCGGCTCAATTGAGCCGGCTTTTTTTTTGTAAAAAAATTTAAATCCGACGAATATATCTGCTCATTTCATCAAATTTTAAAACTTACAAACAGTATTAAAAATTATGTAATATTTAACATTAACAAAATATTTGTTTAAATTTTTATATTAAATTTGGCCGTTATAATTCTAAATCTCCTTTATGAAAAAAAACTTACTTTTCCCATTCTTATTACTCTTACTGTCGGCACAACTAGGTTTTGCTCAAAGTAGGGTAATATCCGGAAATGTGTCCGACGAACAGGGACCACTACCCGGAGCGGCTATCATTATCAAAGGCTCAACAACAGGGGCACTCGCTGATTTTGACGGCAACTATTCCATTGAAGCCAAAACAGGAGATGTACTCGTGTTTAGTTTCGTGGGTATGAAAACCAAGGAAGTTACTGTTGGTACTTCCTCAACTATTAATGTAGTATTGGAAAGCAGTAACCTACTCGAAGAAGTCGTGGTAGTTGCTTACGGTACTGCAAGAAAAGAATCTTTTACCGGTTCGGTCACTCAGATTAATTCTGAAGACATTGGTAAAAGAACTTTCACCAACGTCATCAACGCCTTAGATGGTGCCGCAGCGGGTGTAAAAGTAGCACCGGCTAACGGACAACCGGGTTCTAGTCCAACTATCCGCGTGCGTGGTATTGGATCTATAAACGCCTCTAGCGATCCGCTCATTGTATTAGACGGGGTGGAATTTGTTGGTAGCTTTTCTAGCTTAAACCAAAACGATATCGAAAGCATTACCGTCCTCAAAGACGCTGCATCTACATCGCTTTATGGAAGTAGGGCCGCCAACGGTATCATTTTGATTACTTCAAAAAAAGGGAGAAAAGGCAGAGACATCATCACGTTTAACGTGAGCCAAGGTGTCACAGACAGATCTATAGAAGAATACGAAAGAGTTAACGCATTTGAATACTACCCGCTGATGTGGGAAGCCATTCGCAACGGACTTGCCGTTAGTGGTACTACACCCATAGCTGAGGCAAACGCTACGGCATCTGCAACTGTTTTTAACCAGTTGAGAACAAACCCGTTTAATGTGCCCAACGATCAAATCGTTGGTATAGACGGACAGCTCAACCCAAATGCTGAACTCAAGTTTACAGATTTAGACTGGCAAGATGAGTTGGAAAGAACAGGAACAAGAAGCAACTACGATTTTTCTTACAGCGGCGCCAACGACAAAACAGATTATTTCGTTTCGCTTAACTACCTCTTAGAAGAAGGTTTTGTTATTAAATCTAACTTTGAAAGGGTTACAGCTCGTGTCAATATAAATTCGCAACTGAAAAAGTGGCTAAAAACAGGTTTAAACCTTTCCGGAGCCACATCCAGATCCAACAACGCTCGAGATGGCGGTAGCAATAGCTTAGTGAATCCTTTTTTCACCACCAGAACCATTGCACCTATCTATTCCGTTTTCTTGCACGATGAAACCGGTGCCTTCATCTTAGATGACAACGGTAAAAGAATTTTTGATGATGGTGGAGACACACGGGTAGGAAGTTCAAGCGGCAGACACGTAATCCAAGAAACCTTATTGAACATTTCACGTCAGGAAATCAACAGCATTTCTGCCCGAACTTATGCGGAAATTTCATTTTTAAAAGATTTTACCTTTACTGTGAACGGTTCATTGGATAAGCGTTTTGCATATTTGGAAGATTTCGACAACCCTATAGTGGGTGACGGTGCACCAATAGGTCGTGCCGGTAGAGATTCTCAAATCAATACCACCATCAACTTCAACCAGTTGTTGCGTTACAACAAAACTTTCTTTGAAAATCATAACGTGAGTGTGTTGCTAGGCCATGAAAATTTTGAAACCGAAGTCAACTTCTTGACAGGTTTCAGATCCGGACAAATTGTGGACGGAAACACAGAACTTATCAACTTTACCACTACGCTCGATTCAGATTCGAACTCGGCTACACTTACCCGAGAAGGCTATTTTGCAAACCTTACCTACGACTACAAAGGAAAATACTTCCTTTCGGGGTCTTTCAGAAGAGATGCCTCTTCAAGATTTTCGCCATCAGCGCGTTGGGGTAACTTCTTTTCAGTAGGTGCCGCTTGGAGTATCGATAAAGAGCGATTCTTAGAAAACGTAGATTGGATTAATGCGCTAAAACTCCGCGCATCTTACGGTGAAGTTGGTAATGACAATTTGGGTAATTTCTTTATCAGCCAACCGCTGTTTGGTCTAGGATTCAACAATGGTGCCGAGGGTGGTATCAGAGGTTCATCAGCCGGTAATCCTGATTTGACTTGGGAGAAAAACGTTCAACAAGATATTGCCCTAGAATTCTCTATACTTAATTCAAGAGTTTCCGGAACCATAGAATACTACGACCGTGATTCTCAAGATTTGTTGTTCCAAGTACCACTTCCGGTTTCCTCCGGTTTTGATAGTTTCCCCGACAATATTGGCGACATGACCAACAGAGGTTTAGAGTTCGACATCAACATTGGCATCATCAGAAATGCTAACTTCAGATGGGATCTAAACGTCAATGCATCGACCATTGAAAACGAAATCACCAGACTGCCTCAAGAAGAGATTATCACCGGGACTAAAAAATTAGTCGTAGGTGGAGACATCTTTGATTTTTGGCTCAGGGATTGGTACGGTGTAGATCCGGCAGACGGTTCCGCCCTCTTCGTTTTAGATACTGAGCTTGGATCTGTAGGAGATGGTGACGTGAGAACAATTAACGGTGTAGATGTAACCACAAACCAAAACAAGGCCAAATTTGACTTCCTTGGCACGGCTACCCCGGATTTGTTCGGTGCTTTTACCAACAATTTCAAATACAAACAATTTGACCTCGGATTTACGTTTACTTACCAACTTGGTGGAAAAACGTTTGATTCAAACTACCAACAACTGATGAGTTCAGGTACGTTTGGCTCTGCGCTTAGCAAAGACATATTGAAACGTTGGAGACAACCCGGCGACATCACCGACGTGCCACGTATGGATGCACAACAAGTCAATGTCTTTGGCGTAGCATCTGACAGGTGGTTGATTGACTCAGATTTCTTAGCCCTAAGACAATTTAACGTAGGCTATACCTTGACCCCAGAACTTGCAACTTCGCTCGGAATCAATACGGCTAGAATTTTCGCAAGTGGTGAAAACCTATTTGTGGCTTCCGGAAGAAAAGGACTTGATGCCGGACAAAACTTTAACGGTACTACCCAAAACAGGTTTACACCTTCAAGAACTATTTCATTAGGATTAAACCTCACTTTTTAAAAAATCTGCAAAATGAAACAAATTTTAAACGCATTGTTCTTTGTACAGAAGTACAAAAACATACAGCCCGAAGGCAGAAACTTAAGCAGGGTTTCAAAAAAATTATCTTACATTACACTAATTGCGATAGCACTGCTAACAGGTGTCGCTTGTGAAAAAGATTTTTTAGATGAAGTTCCTACAGAAGACGTTGCATCTGAATCTGCAACTGCTACTACTGACAACTTGTTCTTGGTCGTAAACGGTATTCACCGATCGCTCTACATCCGATTTGGAAGTCAAGGTCAAAGTGGCATTGGTGCCATGATGATTCAAAACGATGTGCTTGGGGAAGACTTTGTTATGACTGCCAGAGCTAATGGATGGTTTATAAGTGCCTACCAATGGTTAGACCACACCAATGCCAATGACGGTGATTTGCTGTTCCCTTACAGAGCGCATTACCAAATCATCAGAAACGCCAACACCGTTATCAATGGTGCAGAAGCTGCAGTAGGCCCTACCGGCCAAAGAAACGCAGCTGTTGGCCAGTCGCTGGTTTACAGAGCTTGGTCTCATTTCCAATTGGTACAACTCTATGGCGGCCGATATGTAGCCGGAACCAACAACACCCAATTGGGTGTGCCTATCCGCTTAACCCCGGACAACGAACCGTTGGCAAGATCTACTGTAGAGGAAGTATATGCCCAAGTGCATGCCGATTTGGATCAAGCCATCACACTACTTGAAGGCTATGAAAGACCCAACAAATCTCACCTAAACAAATATGTCGCGTTAGGACTAAAAGCAAGGGCATACTTGGTGCAAGGAGAATATGCCTTGGCTGCAGATTTTGCCAGCCAAGCAAGAGAAGGATTTAGCCTAATGTCTTTTGATGATTATTTCAACAATTTCAGCGACTTTGAAAGCAGCGAATGGATGTGGGGTAGTCATATCCAAGAAGACCAAACAGACTTCTTCGGTAACTTTGGTGCTTACGTTTCCGTAAACTTTAGCAGCTCAAACATCCGCGGAAACCCCAAAGCTATCAGCAGTAAGTTGCACGCCACTATCCCTACTTCTGATGTCAGATCTCAGTTGTTTGACCCTACCGGACAGCACAACAACTTGCCTCCGGGCGTATCTAGGCTATCTTCATTCCAAAAGAAACCTTTCAGCAATCAAAAATTCATTGCAGTAAGCAATGGTGACAGCCGTATGGATGTACCTTATATGCGTGTTTCTGAAATGTATTTAATCGAAGCTGAAGCCAGAGCCAAAATGAATCAATCCGGTTTAGCAGCTCAAGTTCTTTTTGAAATGGCTTCTGTGAGAGATCCCGAATACACGCTTTCCACAAACACAGGTCAGGCGTTAATCGATGAGATATTGCTTCAACGCAGGTGGGAACTTTGGGGAGAAGGTTTTAGATTTTACGATCTGAAACGCCTAAATCTACCTTTGGACAGAACAGGCGCCAACCATGACGCAACCTTAGCGGGTGTGTTGACCGTACCTGCCGGAGATAGCCGATGGAATTGGCTGATTCCTCAATCCGCTTTAGATTCAAATCCATTATTGGTTCAGAATCCACTATAGTTTTAATTTAAGAATTGCATGCTTAAAGCCGTTTCAATATGAAACGGCTTTTTGTTTTATATGTGTTAAAAACAAGATTTAAAAAGAATTCATGAAACTAAATCATCTAAAAACGTATTTTTGCGCAAACGCAAAATCTTGGGCATTTTGGCTATACAAAGCATTTTGAATCTCACTAAAATTCTTCGCGGCATACATGTTGGCAAGTTTTCAATTTTAATGTTGCTTTTTTTGCTTGCATCTGAAAGTTTGTTTGCACAAATACCCATAGGCGGTAATCGAAGGTTCGACACAGGGGGCGGTGGCCAACCCATGGAACGCGGCGAGTTTAGGAAAATAAACAGCAAGGAAAACAGGCCCGAAGTATTTCTTTACAAAATTATATCACATGATTTTGATACCACCTATGTAGATACTTCGCTGCACATCCGCAAAGAATACAAACTCAACTACCGCAGAAAAGACAATTTTGAATATCTGGAATTTGCAAATGTGGGTCAACCATACAACGCGTTGAGCTACAATTTTGAGAAAGCGCCTCGGTTGTATCCCGGCATGGGCTTTTCCACCAAACACCAAAACATCAAAGAAATAGAAGATATTGAGTATTATTATGTGCCCACACCACTGACAGAGTTGCTGTATAAATCTGTTGTGGAACAAGGACAGGTTTTAGATGCTTTTATTGCAGTCAATACTTCTCCGCGTTTCAATTTCTCGATAGGATTTAAAGGTCTGAGGTCTTTAGGAAATTTTCAAAACACCCTTACGAGCAACGGCATTTTTACCTTTACCGGCAACTATCGAAGTAAAACTGACCGCTATCGCGCCAGGTTTCATATTGTTGCACACGATTTTTTGAATGAAGAAAATGGCGGATTGACGGAGGAAGGATTAAACGACTTCAAAGGTGACGTCAGCCAATTTCAAGACCGAGCCAGGCTACCGGTTCAGTTTGAAGACGCCGAAAGTTTTATCGATGTCAAACGCGCCTATTTGGAACACAGCTACAAGCTTTTTGACGCTCGAATAGACAGCCTTAAAAAGTCGTCATTAACACTCGGCCACAACATGACCGTGCAAGGGAAGTTTTATACCTTTGAGCAAGACCAAGCCAACGCTTTTTTTGGCACTGCTTTTTCTGCTCGCATCAGAGACCGGGTTGACCAAAATGATTTTACCAACGAATTTTCAGTGCTATTTTCTAACCCGACTTTTGGAGATATCAAAGGAAAAATAAGCACAAACATCTACGAATACGTATTTCAATCTGTGACGCAGAACAATACACAAACTGTGCCGGGGGAGATATCCGGAACCATCGTTTCTGCAGGTGGCTCGTGGAAAAAGTCGTTTGGCAAGATGGATTTTGAAGCAGATGGCATGCTTAACATCAGTGGTGATTTTGACGGAAACTATCTCACCGGCAAAATTTCCTATCCGATAGACAGTCTCTCAATAGTTGAAGCCTCGCTACAGTTAAACTCTAAGGCACCCGACTATACAGCCCAACTTTTTCAAAGCGATTACACCGCTTACAACTGGCAGAATAATTTTTCAAACATCAAGACGCAGTCGTTACATCTGGGTCTTAAATCTGAAAAATGGGCAGACATCAGCATCACGGCTTCGCGCATCGAAGACTATGTGTATTTCGCCAATACTTCCGGCACGCAATTCCAGCAAATTGTAAAACCTTTTCAAGCAGATGAAGACGTAACCTTTATTAAAATCAGTGCTTTCAAAGAATTTCGCTACAAAAATTTAGCCTTGGCCAACACCTTGCTCTATCAAAACGTCTCACAAGGCGAAGCCTTTTTACGCGTTCCGGATTTTGTTTCGCGCAACACACTTTACTACACCAACCGTTTTTTTAAAAAGGCATTGTTTGTCCAAACCGGATTTACGCTTCACTATTTTTCCGACTATTTTGCCAACGAATACAACCCTATTTTGGGTGAGTTTTTTATTCAAGACGAAACCGAAATTGGCTTTCCGCGTGTAGATTTCTTTCTCAATTTTAAAGTGCGACAAGCTCGCATTTTCTTCAAGTTTGAAAACTTTAACGCAGGAAATGACGGATTTTCTTCTCCGTTAAATCCGTACCGCGATTCTATTATTCGATTTGGCGTAGTGTGGAATTTCTTTACATAGGTAACTTTATTCAGAAAGAAACTTTTTTTGTACAAATTACACTGTTATTCACCTGTTCATATTATTTATTTTTATCGGTGATGCCTCGAATGCGCTCAGCACAGGAATGGAACACCCTAATTAATCATGCCCCTGTGTGCAAAATTTTTACATGGGTGCTTCATGTTAAATGACGGAAGATTTGTGTCAGGTCGAGCGCAGTCGAGACCATTTTATGAACTAGATGAAGCTCTTTTTTTTAAAGTTTCGATTAGATACAAAAATCAAACAACACTGACTAATTTTTTGATTTTAAGGTCTTTTATACAAATGTTTTAAAGCCACGCTTTTAAAATTTTTACATTTGTACAAAATTCTGAGAAGAAAGCCTCTTTTTTTCTAATCATTAAAGCATCCATTATGTCTAAAAAGCCCGAAACCTTGGCCATTAGAACCCAATTAAGCCGCACCGAAAATCAAGAACATTCGGTACCGGTATATCTTACCTCAAGTTTTGTGTTTGATGATGCCGAGGATATGCGCGCTTCATTTGCCGAAGAAAAAGACAGAAATATTTACAGCCGATTTAGCAACCCCAATACGAGCGAGTTTATTGAAAAAATATGTTTATTGGAAGGGGCTCAAGATGGTTTTGCCACAGCAACCGGCATGGCAGCTGTCTTTTCCACTTTCGCCGCTTTGTTGCAATCCGGCGACCACATTGTTTCAGCCCGATCGGTTTTTGGATCTACGCACACGCTCTTCACCAAGTGTTTTCCTAAGTGGAACATTACCACAGATTATTTCGACACTTTAAAGCCCGAAACTATTGAACAATACATCAAACCGAATACTAAAATTCTCTACGCAGAATCACCCACCAATCCTGCGGTAGATATTCTGGATTTGGCCTATCTGTCACAGATAGCCAAAAAACATAAGCTGCTACTTGTGATAGACAATTGCTTTGCAACACCGGTTTTACAACAACCCATCAAGTTTGGCGCCGATTTGGTCATACATTCGGCAACTAAAATGATTGACGGACAAGGCAGGGTGTTGGGTGGTGTGGTTGTAGGTACATCTGAGCTTATCAGAGAAATCTACTTGTTTGCCAGAAACACGGGACCGGCACTTTCTCCATTCAATGCATGGTTGCTTTCCAAAAGCATAGAAACCCTACACGTGAGAGCAGAAAGACACTCGGAAAATGCTTTAAAATTGGCCACATTTTTAGAAAACGATGCCCGAATCAAATTTGTAAAATATCCTTTTCTCCCCTCACATCCGGCCTACGAAATTGCCAAAAAACAAATGAAAATGGGCGGCAGTGTTGTTGCCTTTGAGTTGGAAGGCGGCATCAGCCGGGGAAGAAAATTTTTAGATGCTATCAAAATGTGCTCATTGTCTGCCAACCTTGGAGATACGCGCACCATCATTACGCATCCTGCTTCAACCACACACAGCAAGCTTACCGATGCAGAACGTTTGGAAAGTGGTATCACTGCCGGATTGGTCAGAATATCTGTGGGCTTGGAACACATAGACGACATCAAAGCAGATATTCTCCAAGCTTTGGATGCTTCTGCGGAAGTTCATTAATCTTTTACTGCTGCCAAAGGCCTGTGTTGTGCAAACTGCTTGATGTCTTTCAATACGTCAACAGCTTCTGTAATGACCATGTCTTTTTTCAAATCTTTGTGCCAACGCTCGCGCTTTAACCGGAGTGTAGAATCGCTTTCAAAAAGTTTTACTTCATAGGGTAGCGATTGGTAGTCCAAATTATACGTATAAGAATCTAGGGTTTTAAATTTTTCAATAGCTTTTTCATTTTCAGCTATTTTAGAGGCATACAACTCATATTTCAAAGGGATTTCATTTTCACTTCTTTGGAATTGTATCCATTTGGCTTGTTCGTCCAACAATGCTGTTTGCGGACGATTGGCGATGCGCTCTTGACTCCTTTTAATAACTTGATTGAGATTTTTATACGCATCCCAAGGTTTGTATTTGGCGGGCTCTATCTTGTCCCAAGGCAGTGGATTTTCGGAATCTTTTTCTCCTATATCGATATAACTATACCTGTCCGGTACAACAATATCGCTCTTGACACCTTCTAACTGTGTAGAACTGCCATCAACACGATAGAATTTCTGTATGGTAAGTTTTAGCGCACCGATATCCCCTACACTGTTATCGTTTAAAATATCCGCCAATCCGTAAATTTGTTGTACAGTGCCTTTGCCGTATGTTTGTTTGCTACCAATAACTATGGCGCGTTTGTAATCTTGCATGGCGGCAGCCAAAATTTCAGAAGCAGAAGCTGACAGTTCGTTTACCAATATCACCAAGGGGCCGTCCCAAGTAATGCTCGAATCTTTATCTGCCAACACGCTTCTTTTACCGCCGGAAGACCGAACCTGAACAATAGGGCCACTTTCAATAAACAAACCACCCATTTCCACAACGGTTTGCAAAGAACCACCGCCATTGTTTCTCAAATCGATGATAACACCTTCTGCTCCGGAGGCTTTAAGTCTTTCCAACTCTTGCTTCATGTCTTCAGCAGCATTTCTGGCTTTGGGGTTGTCAAAATCGACGTAAAATTTTGGAAGATTGATGATGCCAAAGCTAGCGTCGCCATCTTTGATAAGTGAGGTTTTAAGATAGGTTTCTTCCAATTCAATTTCTTCGCGAACAATGGAAATAACCCTTTGAGAGCCATCCATTCGCTTGACGGTAAGCCTAACTTCTGTCTTTTCGGGGCCTTTTATCAGCTTGATGGCATCGTCTAGTCGCATGCCTACTACATTTACAGGCTCTTCGTCACCTTGTGCGACTTTGATAATTTTGTCGCCCACTTCCAGCTCTTGATTTCGCCATGCAGGGCCGCCGGAAATGAGTTCTACAATATTGATATCGCCCTCTTTTTTCTGTAATCTGGCACCTATACCAAAATATTTACCAGACATTCCTGTGTCAAATGCGTCTTTGTCTTGCGGAGACAAATAAGACGTGTGCGGATCGAAAGCTTCGGCCACCAAACTCAGGTAACTGTAAAACCAATCTTCCCTTCTGCGTTCATTCATAGAAGCGAAGAAATCACGCATGTTTTTGGTGACCGTTTCTCTTGCTTCTGCTTCAATTTCCTGTAGGCTTTTGGCTTCTTGGCCCTCTTCTAGTTTTTTGTTGCGCTCTTCTACCAAGTCGTGATAGTTTGACAGGACTGAAAATTTCAATTGTAAACGCCAACGATTTTTTAAAGAGGCTTCATCGGCCACAAATGGTTTTTGTTCGTAATCTGCGTTGAAAACTTCCGTTTTTTCAAAATCGAAAGGTTCTTTTACAATTTCATTGAAGTGCTGTTCTGCAACTGCAATACGCTGCGTCAACATCAGATAGAAATGATTGAAAAAGGTAATATCTGTATTTTTGATTTGATCGTCGAGGCTGTATTTGTAAGCCGCTAATTTATCGATGTCGGGCTGGGTAAAAAATCCTTTGAACGGATCTGCAACTTCGATGAAGTCGTAAAAAAGTTTTTCCGAAAAGCTGTCGTTAAATTCTATAGGATCGTAATGTCCGCGCTCCAACACGTAAGTCATCACTTGCAGCATGAGTTTGTCTTGATTGGGGTCAGCAAATTTTTTGGTCGAAAAACCCCACAAAGCAACGGCTATCAATACAACAACCGTGAGTATTTTATAATTCCTTTTCATAAAAGCAAATAGTTTTTTCATTGAAGTAGTCAACTAAAGTATCACAAAATATCATGCCAAGAATGCAACTATCGGTAAATTTTTGTTAAACCTCCGCTAATATTTCCTTAAAGTGGATTTTGCGTACCTTAGCAAAAATAAAATAATTATTAGAACATGCACGAAAAACCTCTGATTTTAGTCACAAATGACGATGGCATAACCGCGCCGGGCATACGCGCTTTAATCGCCGTTTTAAACAATATAGGAGACGTCGTGGTTGTGGCTCCGGACAGTCCGCAATCTGCCATGGGACATGCCATAACCATTAATTCTACTTTGTATATGAGTCCCGTCAACATAGACGAAGGCCCGCAGATAGAATATACCTGCTCAGGCACGGCGGCCGACTGCGTGAAGTTGGCTGTCAATCAAATTTTGAATCGCCGCCCCGACATTTGTGTGTCGGGCATCAACCACGGCTCCAACTCATCTATCAATGTTATCTATTCCGGCACCATGAGCGCAGCGCTTGAAGCCGGTATTGAAGGCATCCCTGCCATCGGATTTTCGCTTTTGGACTACAATTGGGAGGCCGACTTTGAGCCAAGCAAACCCTTTGTAGAAAAAATAACGCGTTTGGTTCTTGAGCAAGGTTTGCCTAAAAGTGTCGTGCTCAATGTCAATATTCCCAAATTAAAAAAAGAGGACATCAAAGGCATCAAAATTTGCAGACAAGCCAAGGCGCAGTGGAAAGAACAGTTTGACAAACGCACCAATCCGCAAGGGAGAGATTACTATTGGCTGACCGGCGAATTTGTGCTCGAAGACCATGGCGAAGACACCGATGAATGGGCTTTGAGAAACGGATACGTCTCTGTAGTACCCGTTCAATACGATTTAACGGCGCATTTTGCCATACAACATTTAAACGAATGGAAGTTAAACCCTTAGAAAACTTGAAAAAAGACTTTGCCATCGGTTTTGTACTGGGTTTAGGCATCAGTGTCATTTTTGGTTTTCTACTGTTGCAATATTTTGCCGGAGACGGTTGGCAAACGGTATTTGTAGATCCGCGAAAACTGCCCGCCTTGGGTGCCATTGGCAGTTTGGGTGCTTTGCCCAACCTGGGGTTGTTCTTTTGGTTTTTGCACAAAAATCAGGACCAAAAAGCCAAAGGTGTGTTTGGATTTGTAATGATTTTTGCACTCTGTATCCTGATTTTAAAACTTTTTTAGCCTTACCCGATAAAAGTAAAACAACTTGAAATATTATATCATAGCCGGAGAAGCGTCCGGAGATTTACACGGCAGCAACTTGATAGTGCATTTACGGAAACTGGATACACAAGCCGACATTCGTTGCTGGGGTGGCGATTTGATGCAAAAGGCCGGCGGAAACCTGGTTAAACACTACAAAGAACTGGCTTTTATGGGTTTTTTGGAGGTGTTGCTTAATATCCGTACTATTTTTAAAAACATCGCTTTTTGCAAGGCAGATATCGAAACCTTTCGTCCCGATGTACTTGTTTTTATTGACTATCCCGGTTTCAACTTTCAGATAGCAAAATGGGCGCGCAAAAAAGGTTATAGTACACATTATTACATTTCGCCTCAAATTTGGGCGTGGAAAGAAGGCCGTATCAAAGACATCAAACGCGACATCGATCGGATGTATGTAATCTTGCCCTTTGAAAAAGAATTTTACGAAAGCAAACACAGCTACGAAGTTGATTTTGTGGGCCATCCACTTCTCGATGCCATAGAAAACAGAAAGAAAACCGATGTGCAAAAGTTTAGACAAGCACACCAACTGTCTGAAAAACCCATTATTGCTCTGCTTCCCGGAAGTCGCAAACAAGAAATTAAAAAAATGCTAAACCTGATGCTTTCCGTAGTGGAAGTGTTCAAGGATTATCAATTTGTCATCGCCGGTGCGCCAGGTCAGGAAAAAGCTTTTTACGAACCCTATCTCACTTCCGGAAATGTATCTATAGTAAGTGGAAAAACCTACGACTTACTAGAGAATGCGCACGCAGCTTTGGTTACCTCCGGAACTGCTACATTAGAAACCGCACTCTTCAAAGTGCCGGAAATTGTGTGCTACAAAGGAAGTTGGTTTTCCTATCAAATTGCCAAACGCGTCATTTCACTTGACTACATCTCTTTGGTCAACCTGATTATGGACAAACCCGTCGTCAAAGAATTGATCCAAAATGATTTGACCACCAAAAATTTAACATCCGAATTGTCAAAAATATTGGTGGGCGACGAACGAAAAAGAATTTTGGCAGACTACGATGTGTTGCAACAAAAACTCGGTGGTGCAGGCGCTAGTGAAGCTACGGCAAAACTTATTTACAGTGCTGTAACACATCATTCAAAAACTGTTGGGTGAGCGCTAAGATGTGCTGGGAAAGTTTAGTTAAAAAACGATACACATTTCTTGAGGTAGCGTTTTGAAAAAATAGGTATAGAAAATGCGTGAAATGATAAACGAGTTGAAAAACTCAAACAATTAATAATATATTTTGACCTGAGTCAAAATTTGAAAACAGCAAAATGATTCACCTAATCGTTGGAAATACAGGTTCAGGAAAAACCACATATTCAATCGAATTAAAAAATAAAACCCATGGCATTATTTTTTCGATTGACAAATGGAATAAAACGCTATTTCTAGCAGACAAAAAACCTGATGACGGACTGGAATGGTTTCTCGAAAGAATAGATAGAGCCGAAAAAATGATTATGGATTTAATTGAACAGTTAGAAAACTCAAAAATTGATTCTATTCTTGATTTGGAACTTTCAAAATTTGAACATCGTGAAAAATTTAGAAAGTTTGCTACTAAACATGGTTATGATGTAACAACACACTTTTTGGATATATCAAAAGAAACTCGCTTGAATAGGGTAATGAAAAGAAATAGAGAAAAAGGAGAAACTTTCGAATTTATAGTAAGTAAAGAAAATTTTGATTTTATGGAAACCTGGTTTGAAAAACCTACTGAAAAAGAAATGATTGGAGGAATAACTGTTTCAGAATAAAAACACATGGCAACATCCCTTTCTTTTTATTTTAAAAAAATATACTGAACTTGCGTCCTGCCTATGGAACAGCTGTTGCTTCCATTTATATCATTCCATAGTAAAACCATAAAAAAAACGATGAAACGCCCTTGCAAAAATGTTGAAATATGAAATATACGACACTCCCAAAAACAGATATCAAAGTCAGTAAAATTTGTTTGGGCACCATGACGTGGGGCCAGCAAAATTCTGAAGCAGAAGGCCACCAACAACTGGACTATGCCATAGACCAAGGTATTAACTTTATTGATACTGCCGAACTCTATTCTGTACCTGCACGTGCCGAAACCCACGGCTCTACAGAAAAAATTATAGGAACTTGGCTCAAAAAAACAGCCAAGCGAAAAGAGGTAGTTTTGGCAACCAAAGTGACCGGCCCCAATCCCAATTTGAAATTTATACGCGAAAATTTGGGTTTTTCTAAAGAAGCCGTCACCCAGGCACTTCACAACAGCCTGCAACGCCTGCAAACCGATTATATAGATCTGTATCAACTACACTGGCCGGAACGCAAGGCTAATTTTTTCGGAAAATTGGGCTTCGAGTACGATGGCCAAGATGCATGGGAAGACAACATACACGAGGTGTTGGAAATGCTGCAAGGCTTTGTCAAGCAAGGGAAAGTTCGCCACATAGGCATTTCCAACGAAACGCCTTGGGGAACCATGCGGTTTTTGGAAGAAAGCAAAAAACACCAACTGCCCCGAATTCGGACAGTTCAAAACCCCTACTCTTTACTCAACCGAACCTACGAAGTGGGCTTGGCCGAAATTTCGATGCGTGAAGAGGTTGGACTGCTCGCCTACTCCCCACTCGGATTTGGAATTCTCTCGGGCAAATACCTAAACGGAAGTCCCGAAAACGGCCGCGTTAGTCTGTTCCCAAATTTGTCGCGCTACAGCGGCCCACTCAGCACCGAAGCCACCAAACGATACAAAAAAGTAGCAGACGAAAATGGCCTGAGTTTGGCGCAAATGGCATTGGCTTTTGTAAACCAACAAGCCTTCTTGACTGCAAATATCATTGGTGCAACCTCCATGGAACAACTCAGGGAAAACATCGGCAGTATTGAAGTTGAACTCACTCCCGAAACCCTGCAAGCTATTGATCAAATTCATCATCAAATTCCAAATCCGGCGCCCTAATTTTGTAAGCGAATCTATCGAACCGAGTAGAAAGCAATTCTCAACTGCGGTTGACCAAACCCAAATTCTCCAGCATTTAAAAAGAACATATTAACACATCCACTCCAAAATATTTCCAATTTGGAAATCTCTATTTTTTAAATCCTAGCCGCTTTAGGGCTCAATCTTTTAATCAAGTTTTCAGTTTTTGGATAAGCTTTTTTGGCATACAAAGTTTTGCTACATTTAGCTATGCAAATTTCCAGATTTCAAATCACCTTGAAAGTTTTGCTCGGCTATGCCGCCGTCGTTGTTTTGGCCATTGTTGCCGGTTGGTATTTGTATGCGGAAACTAAGAAATTTTTGTCCTTGCAAAATGCCTCTTTGGCAGATCAAAACAAAGCTTTTTTTATCAGTGGATTGTTGTCTCAATTATATAAAAATGAGAGTTATGCCAGACTAGCCGTTAGGGCAACAGACAACGAGGCTTTTGATTCCTTTTTGGCACAAAACGAACGACTCATCACCAAAACAGATTCGCTAAAGTTGATTGTTACGGATACCAATCAAATAGTGCTCATCGACAGCACAAAAGTGCTCTTGCGAAAAAAAGCAACAAACTTTAAGGAATTGCGGACAATCTATACAAACAACAATGCCGATTTTTACCTACAATCTGCCATTGAAAAACTTTCGGATATTGAATCCGCACTGGGAAAAGTAAACATAGAAGATTTCAGAAAAAATCCCGAAAAACTATCCAGCCGTGAACGAGTGTTGATGAACGAAATTGTTTTGCTACTCAACAAAAACAGACCGCCCAGTAGCACGCGCAAACTCGACGAGAAGACGATAGATTCGATAGTAGTGGCGACCAAACAGTTGCTGACACGCGTTAAAAATGACGCAGCCACCCAACGTGAAATTCTATACAGTGCTGAAAATGCACTTTGGGAAAATGACAATATTATTTCCGGACAAATTCAACTCATCCTCAACAGCCTTGAAACAAATATCTACGAAAGCTACGCCCAGTTGGCAAAGAAAAGAGACTATTTGCTCCGACAAAATATCACACTCTTGTCCCTTACGGCCATCGTGGGTGTTTTTGTGGCACTGATTTTTTCCTTTCTGGTTTTGCAAGATTTTTTTGAAAGCCAAAAACTTCGCAAAAAGCTCGAAAAATCGAACAAACGCACCGTCCATTTACTCCAAAACCGAGAACAACTGCTCGCCACTGTGAGCCACGATTTGCGATCGCCACTCAGCGGCATTTTGGGTTATACAGACCTCCTCAACCAAACCGGCTTGTCTAAAAAACAAGCTTATTATGCAGGAAATATAAAGCAATCTGCAGACTATGTACACAAATTGGCAAACGACTTGCTCGACTTTTCCCGCTTAGAAAACCAAAAAATAGTTTTGGTCAAAAACCGATTTTCCATTCGTCAAACTTTAGAAGAATTGACAGAAAATATACGCCCGATGCTGGCCTCCAAAGCAGTGGATCTCTTACTTGAATTTGCCGAAGAAGTACCGCCTATTTTACTGGGTGATGCTTTTCGCATCAAGCAAATTTTGAGCAATTTGTTGGGCAATGCCTGCAAGTTTACAGAAACGGGTCATATAAAAGTTTTGGTGCGGACAAAACTTAATGACACGGAACAATCTCTGTTGGAAATTGCTGTTTCTGACACGGGTATTGGGATGGATTCACATACCCAAACTCAAATTTTTAGGGAGTTTACCCAAGCCAAAGGTATAGAGGAAAAGTTTGGCGGCGCCGGGTTGGGGCTCACCATTTCCAAACGGCTGACAGAACTCATGCAAGGCACGCTTACGCTAGAGAGCAAACCCGGCCAAGGAAGCACTTTCACACTGCGCATTCCCTTGGAAATTCCGAAGGAATATCAAAACTCATCCAAGTCATCAGAAACTAAAACATCAAATCTGCGCATCGTAGTTGTGGATGATGATGCGGCTTTGCTCCAACTCACCACTGAAATATTGCATGGGCAACATTTTGATGTAGTAAGCTTTCAAAATGCCGAAAAAGCACTCGCCTTTTTGAAGCAAAATCATTTTGATGCGCTGATTACAGATATAGAAATGCCTGAAAAAAGCGGTTGGGATTTGGTGAAAATCATCCAAAGTGACAAGTCGTATGCTTATAAAAACCAACCGCTGATTGCCATCACTGGACGCGTTGATATTCCTGAGGAAAAATATCTTGAAGTTGGTTTCCATCGTGTTTTGTACAAACCTTTTAGTTCGGAAAACCTCCTACTGCTGCTACAACCGTATTTTTCGTCAATTAAAATCAGCACAAAAACATCTGAAAAAATGCAAGTTTTGCCTCGAAAAAACAATTTATTTTCGTTGCAAAAACTCCATTCCTTTTTGCAAGATCATACAGCTGTAAAAGAAGTCTTGCAAGTTTTCTTGACAGAAACTGCTTCAAACATGTGTAAGTTGCAAGAAAGCATAGAAACCAAAAACACCAAAGCATTGCAGCAGACCGCACATAAAATGTTACCTATGTTCAAACAGCTTGACGCAGCAGAAGCCGTGACCATACTAACGGCTTTTGAGGCAAAAGACCCTCCTCTTTCTGAGACCGAGTGCCTTCAGAAATTTGAGGCGTTGCAAGCCTTAGTTCAGGAAATCTGTCAAGCGCTTCAAAAGGTCACCGAAAAAACCTAATCTTATTCCAAACCAAATTTTTTGAGCTTGTTGTACAGGGTTTTTCTGCTGATATTTAAAATTTCAGCGGCTTTGGTTTTGTTGAATTGCACTTGCTTCAATACCTCAACAATTTGCTGTTTTTCGGTAGATTTTAAGGTCAGCGTGGTGTCGTGAAAGTCGTTTTGGGATTCCGTGATTTCGAAGGGCAATACCGTTTTTGGGATATAATCTTCTTGGGTAAGTAAAGCAGCGCGCTTGATGACATTTTGCAATTCTCTCAAATTGCCCGGCCAGTGATAGGCCATAAAAATACTGTAAACTTCCGGCGAAAAACCGATAATTTCTTTTTGCAATTGCTCATTTGCCTTTTCCAAAAAGTATTCTGCAAAAGCCATCAAATCTTCACGCCTTTCTACCAGCCTTGGGATATGAATGGAAAATTCGTTGAGCCTGTGGTACAAATCCTCTCTGAAAGTTCCTTGCCTGACTGCTTCGCGCAAATCGTCGTTGGTAGCTACAATAAGCCGGATATCTACTTCAATTTCGCGATTGCTCCCCACCGGTTTTATTTTCCTCTCTTGCAGGGCGCGGAGCAATTGTACTTGGTTATCATAAGATAGATTGCCGATTTCGTCCAGAAATAAGGTGCCGTTGTTGGCGGCTTCAAAATAGCCAACTTTGTCATTTACGGCACCTGTGAACGAGCCTTTGAGATGCCCGAAAAATTCGCTGGCCGCTATTTCTTTGGGAATGGCACCACAATCAACAGGCACAAAAGATTTTGAAGCCCTGTTACTCTGCCGGTGAATGGCTTTGGCAATCACCTCTTTGCCCGTACCGCTTTCGCCGGTAAGCAGCACAGAAAAATCTGTAGGTGCTACCATGCCAATGTGCTGATACAATCTTTTTGACACTTCACTAATCTGGGATACAAACAAGTCAGCTTGCTGTGTGGAAGTTTGCTTCTTGTCGATTGTAACAGCTTTGCTTTCACCGGCAGACTGTAGCGCCTTGTCTAAGATCAACAATATTTCTTCTTGGTTGAGCGGTTTTGAGATATAATCATACGCGCCGTCTTTAATGGCCTTAACGGCTTTAGAAATTTCACTGTAACCCGTCATCATCACAACAGGGGTTTCGGGTGATTTTTTTTTGATTTTAACGAGCAATTCCAGCCCGTCAGCATCCGGCAGGCGAACGTCTGACAAAACCAAATCAAAACGATTCAATGCAACTTTCTTAAGTGCTTCCAATCCGGAATAAGCCGTTTCAACCTCGTATTTATTTTTGATTAAAAAACGCTCCAGCATCCTGCAAAATGCGACATCGTCTTCTATAATAAGAATAGTGGGCATAAGATAAAGCTAGTCAAACAAAGATATAAAAGGAATGCAACAATTTAACAAAAAATCAGAATATACAAAATCACACAACCCAATCCAACCAAAACCAAATGCTGAGCGCACGGAAAAATCGGTTGCCGACACCTTATTCACCTTATTCCGGTGCAAACCATGCATAAAAAAAGTCTAATTCATTTCAAAAATAAAGCTTTATAAGCCCAAAACATTTTTTAAACATAGATATTTTCTAATCATATTATAAAAAAAGGCGAACCGAAGTTCGCCCTTTCGCATCATATATAGTTGTTAGTCAGGAATTCTTTATAATTGCTTGGGGCTACAACATAGAGAAAAACTTATCCAAATCGGGAATAATTACAATGCGAGTACGTCTGTTTTTGGCGCGATCTTCATCAGTTTCGTTTCCGGCTATCGGATGAAAGCTGCCTCGTCCGGCTGCGATGAGCTGCGACGGATTCACACCAAATTTTTCTTGTAAAGTTCGGATAATCGCGGTTGATCTTTCTACGCTCAAATCCCAGTTGTCTTTGACATACGAACCCGGTTTGACCGTTTGCGCGTCTGTATGGCCTTCCACCATAACTTCCATACTCGGTTCTGAATTGATTACATCTGCAAGTTTTTGGAGCAATCCGTCTGCTTTGTCGCTCACGCGATAGCTACCACTTTTAAACAAAAGTTTGTCTGATATGGTAATCATCACCACCGTTTTATCAATATCAATCTGCACGTCTTCATCATCTGTGTTACTGCTTATAGATTGTTTGATATTGTAGGAAACGGCCAAGTTTACAGAATCTTCAAGGGTTTGGGCTTTGGCCAATTCGTTTGGATCTACTTTGCCTAGGGTGTTTCTCATGTTCTCTTTGAGTTTGTTGGAGACCACCGTGTTGCCAACTTGTTGCAATTGCGCATCATTGGTTTCACGCAATGAGTTAATTTTGGCGTTGTACTCCACCACACGAGCTTCAATTTTGGCAAACTTTGCTTCGAGTTCTTCTTTTTCAACCGTGGTTTTTTGAAGTTCGCTACGGGTGTTTTGCAAATCACTTTCCAAAGCCAGGTATTTCTTTTTGGAAACACAAGCGGTGAAAACAAAGGCAGTGGCCAAAGCCAATAAAAAAACTTTTTTCATGTTCATAGGTTTTAATTCAATTAATAATTTGGTTCTAATTGTTCCGTTTTTTCGGGTTGAAAGACCAAATCCATAATACCGTCATAAATGAGCGGCAAATCGAAATTGATTTTTTGAAGCCCTTCGTAAAAAACGTAACTGATAGTGTAGGGTATGTTCATAACAACTTTTTTTGAAATTACACAAAGAGAAAAGCGTACCAAAAAACAAGTTGACACTTCATTTATCGAAAGTTGTTGACATGCTGCGCTTTGGAAAAAAACACTGTTTTAGCTAAAACACAAACTGTGTAAATGCGTGCATATATGGGCGAACAAAATGGGTAAAATAGGGTTGAAAAGGCAGAAAGACTTCAACTTAAAAATGATACAGAACGTACATTTTAAGACAAAAAAGGAATACTTATTATAAGCCAAATGATTGCAAGGATTCAAACAATTGTTTTAATTTTTACCGGACGACAATGATTATTAAGTATAGCGATTAATTTTATAAAGCCTGATGAGCCGGCTTGAACAAGTCGTTAACCGTTTTTACGGGATTGAAAGTAATTAGCGGCACTTCTACAAATACGGTATTCCAGTTTGCCATGCCGCCATTCCACAAACCGGGCAATTCCAGTGCCCTAACGGGCAAACCGTTGTAGCTTTTTTGGCTGATAAAAACAGCATCCCTATCTACAAAGGCCCGCAAATCAAATTTACGACCTTTGTAGTCGTACACCGCACACACCAAATCAACCGGATTGAAGTGCGTGGAAGATTTAAGGATTTCTTCTTGGTGGGTGTCATCTAAATTCACTTGAGCCGACTCTACGATCTGCAATGAAACATCTCCGGAAGTTGAACGTACCCAAAATGGGCCACCGCCGGGCTCGCCCTCGTTGCGAACCATTCCGCAAATCCTAAGCGGCCGGTGTAACTTATTTCTGTAAAAGAGCAAGCGATCTGATACGTTATAAGTATCAAAATTTTCGGGCAGTTTGATGCAGAGCAATTTTTTTAAAAACGTTTGCAAGACATGTTCATCTACCTCGTTTTCGTCTAATTTTTTGATCCATTCAAATATGTGCTTCTGAACAGAAAACGCATATCCTGCCAACATTTTTTTGTAAAAGCAAACCTCCTCTTGCATGGATTGCACCACAATGTTATCGATGTTTTTGATGAAAATAAAATCTTCGGTGATGTCGTTTAAGTTTTCAATCAAAGCTCCGTGTCCGCCCGGCCTAAAGACCAACGCGCCATGCGGGTCGCGAAAGAGGTTGTTCTGAAGATCGACCGTTATGGTATCTGTTTTGCTTTTTTGATATGAATAATCTATTTGGAATTTGACATCTGATTTTTTGGAAACTACCGGTGTTCGGGCTGCCGAAAGGGATTTAAAGCCTTCAATGTGTTCTTCAGAAATCGTGAAATGCAAATGCGCCACACGGTGGTTTGTAGCATAGGAAACAGCTTCTAGCAAGTGGGCTTCGAACGGGGTTGTCAACCTGTTTTTATAAGCGTGAAAAGGAATCAACGCCTTGGGTTTGTTTTTGTAGGCAAAAGGCTCTTGGTAGAGCATGGTTTTGATAAAAAGTATATTTTTTTGGTCTTTGCTCAATTTGTCAAAATCCTGGTTGTTCTCTCTTAAATAGGCGTCAATCTTTTTAAAGAAAGGCAGTTTTTCCATACCTACCAAGAAGGTTTGCAGGGCTTTGGCTTTGTTGTAATTGATATATGCATTAATCGATTGGTTTTCGGCATCATAAGCAAGCAAAAATTCATTTAAAAATTTAAACATTCTCGTGGCAGCTCCCGAAGCCGGAATAAATTTTCGCAGGGTGAAATGTGATTTATGCGAATCAAAATAACCGGCGTACATGTGTTCTTGCTCGCTGTCAAATTGAACGATTCCGTCGGCAACCTTTGCGGGTTTTTCCAATTGCGCAAAGCGTTGACCTCTTTCAAAAAAAAGAAATTGTTGCTTCATTTGCTCTAAAGAAATCCCGTGAGATTCCATTTGAAGTATGTCTGCTTTGGATAAAATCATAGGGCGATTTTTGTCGAATCTTTGTGCATTCGGATGAACCAATATTTTGAGCTTATTTTTTGGATACTAACTTGTCGATGACTCGGGTAGCGGCTTCTAACCTTTGTCGTTGGTCTCCGCGAAGCAACACATAATTTCTGTTATACTTTTCTAAATTTTCTTGAAAAAACGCAAACATTTCAGCGCGTTGGTTGGGTCTGTCGCGCAAATCATCGGGTTCCCAAGGAACGTCAATGTAGGTCAACAAGTACAAATCGTAGTGGTGGTGCGGGATGGCCTGAAGCAATTCGGATGGACAATCATTGTAATAGGCTTGAGAATAAACGGCCGTTTCGAGTAGATCGGTATCGCAAAACAAGATTTCATCAGCTTTTTCAGCCTTGCTGTTTTCAAGCCTCATTTGGCCGATAGCGATGGGAAGTATGTCAGAAAACTCGCAGATAATACCGGTTTTATTCCATTTTTTCTGTAAATACTCTCGTGCAAATTCGGGCACCCAATCCGTTTGATAGTGCGAGGCCAATTGGCGAGACAAAGTGGTTTTGCCGGTCGATTCCGGACCAAATAAAACTACTTTGAAGCAGTTTGAAGGTGCTTGTCTAAGTTTCTCTTCCATGAGCGATATCCGTAAACGGCAATGATCAAAAATATTAAATATTGTAAACTTGTTAAGGTATAACCTTTGTAAAAATACAAAGGAATTGAAATGATGTCGCCTGCAATCCAAAAAATCCAGTGCGCTATCTTTCGTTTTGCCATCAGCCACATGGCCACAAAAAAAATAGCGGTTGTGATGACATCAACCCTTGAAACCCAAGCGTCCCATTTGTCAAAATATTGATAGACAAGATAGACAAAAACAATGGCTGACAAAAAAATAAATACCGACTGAAGCTTTTCTTGTCTGTTTACGTAAGAAATAGGGGTTTGGTTCGAAACATCTATTTTCCGAGTCCATATCCACCATCCGTACAGACTCATTGCTGTGTAATAAGTATTGATGAGCATATCGCCCAACAGACCCCATTGGTAGAGCAAATAAACATATAGAGCCGTGCTGACGATACCGGTAGGAAAAACCCATACATGATTCTTTTTGGCCAGCCACACACTCCAAATGCCAAAAACTACAGCAATGGTTTCTAGAAGAATCTGCAATGGCTCATAATTGATATAAGGCCTAAAGAGAAATTCAAAAAAATTTGCCATCCTTTGATAAAAACGATTACAAAGGTAGATGATTGATCGCATATTTCCACTAAACATAGTTTTTGCTAAATCCGTTCAAAAAACTACATTAGCAAAGCAAAATTGTGTACCCATGCAAACTTCTCGTCGCCATTTTATTAGCACTGCCTCAACGGGTGCAGCTGCACTGGGGCTTGCTCCCGCACTCGCATTTGACAGCCCAAACCCCCAAAAAGAACAACTAAATGTCGCCCTGATCGGTGTAGGATTGCGAGGCACCAACCATCTCAACAATTTACTGCTTCGCAAAGACGTGCAAGTCACCGCCATTTGCGATACAGATTCGGCGCGCATAGATTTGGCACTAAAAACCATAGCCGAGAAACAAAAACCCAAACCTTTGACCTTTGGAAAAAATGATTATGACTATCGCAATTTGCTCGATTTGGAACAAGTGGATGCCGTGATCATTTCTACACCTTGGCTTTGGCATACCCGTATGGCAAAAGATGCCATGCTTGCCAAAAAATATACAGGCTTGGAAGTTTCTGCAGCCAATACGCTAGAGGAATGCTGGGACTTGGTCAACCTACACGAAAAAACGAGAACCCATTTGATGATACTCGAAAATGTAAATTACCGCCGCGATGTGTTGGCCGTGCTCAATATGGTTCGCCAACAACTATTTGGCGAATTGGTACATTTTCGCTGTGGTTACCAACACGACCTGAGAGGCGTCAAACTCAACGACGGCAAAACCCCTTACGGATTGGGCGCAGAATTTGGAGAAAAAGGCATTTCCGAATCCAAATGGCGCACCTGGCACTCCGTCTATCGGAATGGCGACGTATATCCCACTCACGGATTGGGTCCTGTAGCTACCCTGTGCAACATCAACCGAGGTAACCGATTTGTGTCGCTCACTTCGCACGCCAGCAAAGGCATTGGGCTGCACAACTATATTGTAAAAGTCGGGGGCGAAAATCATCCCAACGCAAAAGTTAAGTTTAAACAAGGTGATGTAATTACCACCACCATAGACACGGCCATGGGTGAAACCATCATCATCACCCATGACGTAAACCTCCCGCGGCCTTATTCTTTAGGATTTCGGGTGCAGGGTGCAAAAGGACTGTGGGAAGATGACGGCAACCGAATATACATAGAAGACCAATCTAAACCTCACCGCTGGGATGATGCCACATCCTGGCTCGAAAAATATGACCATCCGCTCTGGAAAAAATACGGCGAATTTGCCACAGAAGCCGGACATGGCGGCATGGATTTCTTTGTGCTGCACGCCTTTGTTGAATCTGCCAAGCAAAACATTGCGCCGCCGCTCGATGCCTATGATGCCGCTGCCTGGAGTGCCGTGACGCCGCTATCCGAACAATCCATACTTCGGAAAGGCGAGCCACAAGAATTTCCCGATTTTACCCGTGGCATGTGGCTCAAACGTAAACCTTATGATTGGATAAAAGACACTTATTAATTCTTAGACTCCGCAGGTTTTAAAACCCGTGCGGTCTTGTTAAAAAATGATAACGAAAACCCCTTTGAAAAAAACAACGCTACAAATTCAATCTCCCGGTCGTATCTGCTTGTTTGGCGACCATCAAGATTATTTAAATCTGCCTGTAATTGCTTGCGCCATTGATCGGTTTATCACACTCAAAGCCACTGTAAATCACGAAGGTATTTTTCGCATTCACTTACCCGATACGCAAACCCGTCGTCAAATAGCTTTGGATGCTTATACACCTGAATTTGAAAGAGATTATTTGGTCAGCGCACTGCGCGTGCTCCGCAAAAAAGGGATTGTCTGTACACAGGCCTATGATTTAGAAATTTCAGGAAATATTCCCATCAATGCTGGTTTGTCAAGCTCGTCTGCCTTGGTGGTGGGCTGGCTTCGATTTTTATGTGAGGCTTCTAAGCATTCGGTTTCTGCTTTCGAGTTGGCGCAATGGGCCTATGAAACTGAAGTGCTCGAGTTTAACGAACCCGGCGGTTTGATGGATCAGTACACCATTAGTATAGGTGAGGTAATCTACATTGATACCGAAGCGCCCGGTGCCTATCAAATTTTATCGAATAGGCTACCGGGATTAATTGTGGGCGAATCCGGTGTCCCAAAACAAACCTTGGGCGTGTTGGGTTCTTTGCGAGCAGAAGCGCAAGAGGCCGTAAGCATCGTTCGGCAGTACTACCCCAATTTTTCGCTCAGAGATGCGAATGTATCAGATATCGCACGTTATCAAGATGCATTGCCAGGCAAATTACATGCTGTTTTTTCAGCAGCTATTGAAAACCACTGCATCACACAAGCAGCTGTTAAAACTTTTAGAGAAACACCGTTGGATATAAAAAAATTAGGACATTTGATGAATCAACATCACGAAGTGCTGCGAGACAAACTTAAAATTACGGTTCCGTTGATTGATAAGATGGTTGACGCAGCCCTAGATGCCGGTGCTTACGGCGCAAAAATTGTCGGTTCGGGTGGCGGTGGTAGTATAGTGGCATTATCATCTGCCGGTTGTCATCAAGATGTAATAGATGCGATAAGCCGCATCGGTAAAACTGCTTACGCTGTAGAAGTATCAAAAGGTGCATGGACGGTATGAAAATAAATAAAAAATTTAAATAAAAACATGAAACGCCCATGTAAAAATTTTACACGCAGGAGCATGATTAATTAGGGTGTTACTTCTGACCTTTGAAAAACAATAAATATAAACAGATGAAACGCCCATGTAAAAATATTGACACACAGGAGAATGATTATCCTAGGGCGTTCCGTCTGACCTTTAAAAAACAATAAATATAAACAGATGAAACAACCATGTAAAAATTTTGCACACAGGGGCATGATTATTTAGGTTGTTCCATCTGACCGATAAAAACAAATAATATAAACAGATGAAATTACAATCTTATATCCACGAAGACTGGTTGGTCAACATACTGGGTTTAGGCACTATTTTTCTCCTAATCTTCGGATTCAATATTCCGGTTCCGGCCGATGAATGGGCCTCTTGGACCGAGTTTGTTACGAACATCTTATCCGGAGAAAACCTGATGAGATTTTTACAACAGTTTTTGTACGTGTATGCCGTTTCAATTTTGGGTTTTATACTGATGAAGAAGCCGGTGAAAGACATCCTTATCGGGTTTCCGGCCGTGTATTTGTTGACCGTTTTGGCACTTTTGATGACGGGAAACAGTTTTATGTCTGCCCTAAATCTGGAAGTTGTCATTTTTAGCTTAATCATTGGTTTGGCATTGCGCAATCTATTTAAGATTCCAAGTTGGTTACAAAAATCATTATCCACAGAATTTTTTGTCAAAATTGGTCTTGTTTTGCTCGGCACCAGTGTCATATTTGGCGACATACTCAAAGCTGGCGGACTGGGGTTGGCGCAAGCACTTATTGTGGTTATTTTGGTTTGGTATTTTGCCTATTGGGTTTGTAAAAAACTGGGGATTGACAAAGAAATGACCATGATGTTGGCCAGCGCGGTTTCTATCTGTGGGGTTTCTGCTGCCATTGCTACTGCGGGTGCCATACAAGGTGATAGCAAAAAGCTTTCTTATACCATTTCTTTAGTTCTGGTCATTGCCATTCCCATGATGCTGGGCATGCCCTATTTGGCATCTTATATGGGACTAACTCCGGAAGTGACAGGAGCTTGGCTGGGTGGTACTATCGACACTTCGGGAGCTGTAGTGGCTTCCGGGACTTTGGCAGGTGAAGTGGCACTGAAATACAGCACCATAGTCAAATTTTCACAAAACGTATTGCTCGGTTTGGCAGCTTTTGCCATTTCTATCTATTGGACCTATACCAACCAAGCCAAAACAGATGGCATACCCGAAAAACCTACACTCGGCATCATTTGGGAACGATTTCCTAAGTTTATTCTTGGTTTTATGATCGCTTCCCTATTGTTTTCCTTTGCTTTTGACAACGAAATTGTAACCGCCGTAAAAGGAAATATCAAAAACCTACGCAACCTTTGGTTTGCTTTGGCATTTGTAAGCATCGGATTGGAAACCAAGTTTAGTGACCTGTTTAAACATGACAATCGCAAGCCGCTTTATGCTTTTTTGATTGCACAATTTTTCAACATTTTGCTCACGCTTGGCGTAGCCTATATGCTGTTTAACGCCTAATTGGATTCGTCTGACAGGCTTCCAAAAACATCAAACATACACGGCAAATCTTTTGGGAAATTCTCAGTTATTCACCACCTTTGTATAGACGAAACGCCCATGTAAAAATTTTGCACAAAGGAGCATGATTATCCTAGGACGTTCCAAGCCTGTGCTGAGTGCAGTCGAAGTATGACCGCTTAAAAAAAATAAACACATGAAACCCATCTACACCAGTTTGTTCGTGGTATTTACACTTTTGTTGGCATGTAAAGAAACTACAAAGCCAGGTTCCGAACAAAGTGAACACCAAGTTACCACTATCGAATCTCATGGCGAAAAACATTGGAGCTACAGCGGCGAAACCGGACCTGAACATTGGGAAGAAATAGAAAAAGGTTCTGAATGTGGCGGCAAGTTTCAATCTCCTATTAATGTTGTAAACTATGACGAAGACAGCAAGCTACAGCCTTTAAAAATTTCATATTCAGATAGCACCCACATACACGATGTGGTGAACAACGGCCATACCATACAATACAATTTTGATTCCGGCGATTATATAACACTACACAACAAGAAGTACGAACTAAAACAGTTCCACTTTCACGAGCCCGCAGAACATTTAATTGACGGCATTCGTTACCCCATGGTTTTGCACTTGGTTCATATCAATGATGCGGGTCAATACGCCGTATTGGCTGTGATGGCAAAGGAAGGCAAAAGCAGTGAGGCATTCGACTTTCTGGAGAGCCATTTGCCGATTCAAGTGGGTGAAACCAAAATCGTTGACATCGCTTTTGATATGAATTTAAACTTGCCCGTCACAAAATCCTATTTTACCTACACAGGTTCTTTGACAACACCTCCGTGTTCGGAAGGTGTAGAATGGTTTATTTTTAAAGAACCCATTACCGTTTCCTTAGAACAGGTGATAGCGCTCAGAAAATTAATGCCTCTGAACAATTATAGAGATGAACAGCCACATAACGGCCGGAGCGTTAAAGTTTCAAATTAATCTGTTAAAGTTTTTTTTTCTGTACTGCCCCCGGACCCTTGACAAACCTCCCCGGCATGGCTCCGGTGTGTTCGCCGTCTTTTAGCACTTGCACACCATTGACAAAAACTTGCTCAACACCTGTTGCATATTGGTGGGGCTGTTCAAAAGTTGCGTGATCTTGAATGCGCTCAGCATCGAAAACAACCACATCTGCAAAGAAATTTTCTTTCAACAAACCCCGATCTTTTAATTTCAAATTCTCAGCCGGGAGTCCGCTTAGTTTTCTGACAGCCTCTTGAAGCGGGAATAATTTCTTATCGCGACTATACAAGCCAAGTACTCTGGCAAAAGAGCCATAAGCACGCGGATGGGTACTCTGCTCCAAAAAAACACCTTCTGCACTGTAGGAACCTGCATCTGAACAAAAACTCATCCAAGGGAGTTGAATTTTTTTATCTATGTTCTCTTCAGACATTGAAAAATAAACAACTTGCACACGGCTTTGGTCTTGTAAGAGTAATTCTACGAGCGCCTCTTCCGCAGACAAGTTCATTTCTTGGGCCACAAAATCCAGTCTTTTACCCAAATATTTTCTGAGTTCCGGATTGCGAAAACCAACGAACAAAATACCACCGGGAGGCGTGCGCCACTGTATGCCTTCAATAGCTTTTTTTCTAACAGCTGCGTCGGTTAGTTTGGCCAACATAGCTTCCACGCCATCTGCCCGGACCCATTGTGGCAAAGTTACGTGCAAACCGGTAGAACTCGCGTTGTACGTGTACATATCAGCGGTGACGGGTAAGCCTTCTGCCCTAGCTGCTTGTATGCGATTGATCACAGTGTCCATTTTGTGCCAATTGGATGCCGAAGAAGCTTTGAGGTGGTACACCTCGGCACGGATGCCTGCCTGGCGGCTTATCTGAATCAGTTCCTCTACTGACTCTACCAGCAAATCGCCTTCATCGCGGATGTGAGAAATATACATGCCATCATACTTAGCTGCTACTTTAGCCAGCTCTACAAGTTCATCCGTATCAGCATGCATGCTAGGTGCATAGAGCAATGATGACGAAATGCCAACCGCACCGGCTTTCATTTCATCTTCGAGCAAGTTTTTCATTTGTTCTAACTCTTCTGCTGTGGGTTTTCTGCTTTCAAAACCCATCACATAGGTTCGCAACGTGCCATTGCCAACAAAAGACGTTACGTTGGTGGAAACTCCTTTTTTCTCCAAATGGCTGAGATATTCTCCAAGAGTATTCCAGCCTACCTCAAATTTTATCGCCTCCTGATTGGATTGCATATCCTGCTTCATATTTGCATTGAGCGGACCCATAGAACGGCCCTCACCCATCACTTCTAAAGTGACACCTTGCCTAAGGTCACTTTGAGAACGTCCATCGTGTAGAAGACTTATGTTTGCCCAGCTGAGCATATTGATAAAACCCGGGGAAACTGCTTTTCCTGTTGCATCCACTTCCGTTTTCCCCTTTCCGTCAAACTTGCCAATAGCTACAATGCGATCGTTCTTGATGGCCAAATCCCCAACCACAGGCGTCTGCCCTGTGCCGTCATAAAGTGTTCCGTTTCTAATGACGGTATCAAACTCAGGTGTTTGCGCACAAGAAAAGGATAGAATAACCAATAAAAGCATGAAAAGTCTCATAGTCTGTAAAAAATTAACTTTCGTTAAATGTAATAAAAAATGGAATGATTGTTTTTATTTTCAGAAAAATCTTACTTTTGCGGACATAATTTTGAGGATAAATTTGTCTGATTGCAACCTCTGATTTGAACCTGTTCGAATCCAAAAAATGCTAAAGCAGTGTAAACTTCTTTGGTTTTGTTGTCGGCATATCTCCCTCCAAACGGAATGACAATTAAAATCTATTATTATGTCTTATTTATTCACTTCCGAATCTGTTTCGGAAGGACACCCCGACAAAGTCGCCGATCAAATTTCAGATGCGCTCGTTGACCACTTTATGGCTTTTGACCCGGAATCTAAGGTTGCTTGTGAAACGCTCGTCACCACAGGCCAAGTAGTACTTGCCGGCGAAGTTAAATCTAAAACTTATTTAGATGTACAACAAATTGCGCGAGATGTTGTCAATAAGATTGGTTACACAAAAGGAGAATACCAGTTTTCCGGTGACTCTTGCGGTGTGATTTCGCTCATCCACGAACAATCTCCAGATATCAATCAAGGTGTAGACCGATTAGACAAGGAAGAGCAAGGCGCCGGCGACCAAGGCATGATGTTTGGTTATGCCACCAACGAAACAGCCAATTATATGCCTTTGGCACTCGATATTTCTCACAAAATATTAATCGAACTCGCTCAAATAAGGCGTGAAAACAAAGAAATTACATACCTGCGCCCCGATGCCAAAAGCCAGGTGACCATTGAGTACGATGAAAACAACAACCCCATTCGGATTGACACCATCGTAGTTTCTACACAGCATGACGCTTTTGATACAGACGACACCCGCATGCTCGCGAAAATCAAAGAAGACATCATTTCCATATTGATACCTCGCGTAAAAAAACAATTACCCGAGTATGTTCAAAAACTTTTCAACGAAGGCATCACCTATCACATCAACCCAACCGGTAAGTTCGTAATCGGAGGCCCACATGGCGACACCGGACTCACAGGTAGGAAAATCATTGTAGATACATACGGTGGAAAGGGCGCGCACGGTGGCGGTGCATTTTCAGGAAAAGACCCCAGCAAGGTGGACAGAAGTGCAGCGTATGCATCCCGCCATATCGCCAAAAACTTGGTTGCCGCAGGTGTGGCAGATGAAATTTTGGTTCAGGTGAGTTATGCCATCGGTGTAGCCAAGCCAACTTCTGTGAATGTGAAAACCTTTGGCAGTAAACATGTCAACCTCACAGACAGTGAAATTGGCAAAAAAGTAGAAACTCTTTTTGATTTGCGCCCTATCGCCATTGAGCGCGATTTGAAACTGCGCAATCCTATTTACCTGGAAACTGCCGCCTATGGCCATATGGGAAAAGAGCCACGAACGGTCACTAAAAAATTTGTGTCGCCCTACTCGGGTGAAGTAGAAAAAGAAGTAGAACTGTTTACTTGGGAAAAACTCAACCGGGTAGCAGATATCAAAAAAGCTTTTGGACTTTAAAAAAATGTCCCTAACATCATAAAAATCCGGAATTTCGCCGGATTTTTTTTTGAAATAATACCGCTACCTTTGCAATATGGAATCTACAGTCAAAAAAGATATCAGAAGTCTGAGCAAAGAGGACTTACGCACTTTTTTTGAAGATCAGGGCGACAAAGCTTTTCGGGGCGATCAGGTTTATACTTGGTTGTGGCAGAAATCCGTGTATGACTTTGCCGAAATGACCAATCTTTCAAAAGCGACGCGTGCGTTGTTGGAAACGCACTTTATCATCAATAACATAGCCGTAGAAACCATGCAACGCAGCCAAGACGGCACCATTAAAAATGCCGTTCGGCTACACGATGGCTTGGTGGTCGAATCTGTTTTGATTCCAACCTCCAAGCGAAGTACTGCTTGTGTTTCAAGCCAAGTGGGTTGTAGTCTCGACTGTACTTTTTGTGCAACCGCCAAACTCAAGCGGATGCGAAACCTGAATCCGGATGAAATTTTTGACCAAGTAGTGACCATAGACCGGCAAAGCAAATTGTATTTTAATCGGCCGCTGAGCAATATTGTTTTTATGGGCATGGGCGAACCACTTATGAATTACAATGCAGTGGTTAAGGCCATCGACAAAATCACCTCGCCTGAAGCCTTGGGCATGTCGCCCAAACGCATTACCATTTCAACATCGGGGGTGCCAAAAATGATAAAAAAAATGGCAGATGACGGGTTAAAATGTCAACTGGCTGTGTCTTTACATTCGGCAATCGAAGAAATCCGAAACCGCATTATGCCATTTTCCAAAAGTTTTCCTTTGGAAGAACTCAAAGACAGCTTGGCATACTGGTACGAAAAAACCAAAAGCCGCATCACCTATGAATATGTAGTTTGGAAAGGTATCAATGATGACACAGCTTCGATAGATGCGTTGATTCGTTTTTGTAAACACGTGCCTTGCAAGGTAAACCTGATTGAATATAACCCTATAGGCGATGGCATGTTTAGCCAAGCGCCTGCTGCTGTCACAGACGCATACATACAAGCACTCGAAAAAGAACGTATCGTTGTAAAAGTACGTCGTTCTAGAGGGAAAGACATCGATGCTGCCTGTGGACAGCTGGCAAACAAAAGCTAATTAGTTGCTGATAGCTTGCTTGGATTTACGTTAAAAATATCTTTGAAAAAAAGTATCTTTGGTGGCAGATGAAAATCGTATCGCAAATTAAGCAACCTATAGCCGAAGAAATGGAAATCTTCGAGAAGAAGTTCTTTGCTTCTATGTCTTCCAAAGTGCCCTTGCTCAATCGCATCACCTACTACATCGTAAACCGAAAAGGCAAACAAATGCGTCCTATGTTTGTTTTTTTGGTCGCTAAAATGGTATCAGACGGAAAGGTAAACGAACGCACCTACAGGGGTGCTTCGGTAATAGAACTCATTCACACAGCCACTTTGGTTCACGACGATGTGGTGGACGACAGCAACATGCGTCGCGGTTTTTTTTCCATAAATGCTCTTTGGAAAAACAAAATTGCCGTTTTGGTGGGCGATTATCTGCTCTCAAAGGGGCTATTGCTGTCTATAGACAACGGTGATTTTGATTTGCTCCGAATTATCTCAGTGGCCGTTCGGGAAATGAGTGAAGGAGAGCTGCTGCAGATAGAAAAAGCCCGCGATTTGGATATCACAGAAGACGTGTACTACGAAATTATCCGTCAGAAAACAGCCACACTGATTGCGGCCTGCTGTAGTTTGGGTGCTTGCTCCGTCGCTCCGGAATCTGAAGCGGTGACTAAAATGCGCAAATTTGGGGAGCTCATTGGTATGGCATTTCAAATCAAAGACGATTTGTTTGATTACGGTACCGAAAAAATCGGCAAGCCCACAGGCATCGACATCAAAGAACAAAAAATGACACTACCGCTAATACATGTCATCAACAAGAGCAATCCTCAAGAAAAGCGTTGGTTGATCAATTCCATTAAAAATCACAACAAAAACAGCAAACGCGTTCGGGAAGTCATCGATTTCGTCAAACAGAAAGGTGGCTTGGAATATGCTGTGCAAAAGATGTTTGCTTTTCAAAATGAGGCCTTGAGCATATTGGAAACCTATCCGAATTCTGTTTATAAAGATTCTTTGGAGACCATGGTAAACTATGTGATTGAACGAAAAAAATAAAACAACATTTTCTGTGTAAATTTGACCAATGGCCAAAACCAAAACAACTTTTTTCTGTCAGCACTGCGGTACGCAATTTGCCAAGTGGCAAGGTCAATGTACTTCGTGCAAATCGTGGAATACCATTGCAGAGGAAATCGTCAATACCGGTAAGACACCTGATTGGAAAGCCGAGGATACCTCTCAGCGTATATCAAAACCCGTTCGCATACACGAAATCAAATCGACAGAAGAAGTGCGTCTGCATTTTTCCGACAAAGAATTAAACCAGGTTTTGGGCGGGGGTTTGGTACCGGGCTCGGTGGTTTTGCTCGGTGGCGAACCGGGCATTGGCAAGAGCACTTTACTGTTGCAAACTGCACTTCAACTTACTTTCACAAATCTTTACGTTTCAGGTGAGGAAAGTGTGCGTCAGATAAAAATGCGCGCCGACCGAATGGACTATCCGGAAAATCAGTGTTTTGTGTTGGCCGAAACCCAGCTCGAAAATATTTTTGAGCAAATCCAATTGGTCAAACCCAAATTGGTGATTATCGATTCTATCCAAACTTTGCAGACTGCATACTTGGATGCTACCGCGGGCAGTATTTCTCAGATCAAGGAATGTACGGGCCGTTTAATTCGCTACGCCAAAGAAACACATACACCGGTCATTTTGGTCGGTCATATCACCAAAGACGGTAGCTTGGCCGGCCCAAAACTGCTCGAGCACATGGTAGATACAGTCTTGCAATTTGAAGGCGACCGAAATCATCTATACCGCATACTGCGCACTTTAAAAAACAGGTTTGGCGCCACCTCAGAGATGGGAATTTACGAAATGGAATCTGGTGGTTTGCGCGCTGTGGCAAATCCATCCGAAATATTGATTTCACAGCAAGCCGAGCCGATGAGCGGGATTGCTATTGCTTCTATTGTAGAGGGCCTAAGGCCACTTATGATTGAAATTCAAGCTTTAGTGAGCACGGCCGTTTATGGCACACCCCAGCGAAGCACTACAGGTTTTAACGCGAGAAGGCTTAATATGCTTCTGGCAATTTTGGAAAAAAGAGCCGGTTTTAAGCTCGCAGCTAAAGATGTTTTTTTGAATATTACGGGTGGCTTAGTCGTAGATGATCCGGCTACAGATTTGGCCGTGATGGCAGCCATACTGTCTTCGGATTTTGACTTACCTATTCCAAAAAAATATTGTTTTGCGGCAGAAATTGGTTTGGCCGGCGAAGTAAGACCCACTACCCGACTCGAACAGCGAATTTCCGAAGCCGAAAAACTCGGTTTTACGGATATTTTTATTTCAAACCAAGCGCGATTGGCTGAGGGTATTCACAAAATTAAAATTCATAAACACGGTAAAATTCAGGAGGTATTTAGGACTGTTTTTAAAGATTAACTGCGTTCGCTTGTTTTTACAGAAGTCTGCTGTATGCTATTTTGGAGTGCATAAAAGGCGCGTTTGGCAGCTTTTTCTTCAGCTTTTTTCTTGGAAGTATCTCTGGCTTTAGAAATGGGTTTGTTGTCTATGATCAGTTTAACGGAAAAATACTTCATCGACTCCTTTCCCGTGTCTTCTACCACATCAAAATGGAAAACCTTTTTTTCTTTTTGACACCATTCAATAATCAGGCTTTTGTAACTCATCACGCGGTTTTCTAAGGCTTTTATATCCACGTGTTTGTCTATAATGCGTTCTTGGATAAATCTTTCGCAGTAGGCGAAGCCTCGGTCTAAATAAATCGCACCTATAAGGGCTTCAAAGAGGTTTCCGTGTATGTTGTCTCCCTGATAATTTTTAGGGATATTGGATTGTGAAAAGGTGATCAGTTCGAGTTCTTTACCCAAATCATTCAGGTGTCTTCGGCTGACAATTTTGGAGCGCATTTGTGACAGATAGCCTTCATTTCCGAAAGGCGCTTCTTGAAGCAGGAACGCGGCAATGACCGTTCCCAAAACAGCATCGCCCAAAAACTCCATTCGTTCGTAATTAATTGGATTTCCTTGTTTGTCGGATTCGTTGGCTGAGCTGTGGGTAAAAGCAATTCTGTACCAATCTATTTTGTGTGGGGTAAATCCGATTGTTTTTTTTACAAATAAAAAAAACTCCTCGTCCTTGCCGGATCGGGAGTTAAATATTTTTGGAAAAATTGTCATTTACAGATGCTAAAATCTTTTAAAAGCCAAACATACATTGTGACCGCCAAAACCAAAGGTGTTGCTGAGTGCTACGTTTATCTCTCTGCTTTGGGCCTTGTTTAACGTAAGGTTGAGTCTGGCATCAATTCGCTCATCAACAGTTGTATGGTTGATGGTTGGTGGTACCAAATTGTTTTGCATTGCCAAAATACTTGCAATGGCTTCTATGGCTCCGGCAGCTCCTAAAAGGTGACCGGTCATAGATTTGGTGGAGTTGATGTTGATGTTGGGTGCATGACTGCCAAAAACTTCTGAAATGGCTTTGAGTTCGGCCACATCACCCAAGGGTGTAGAAGTGCCATGTGTATTGATGGTATCAACTTCTTCCGGTGAAAGTCCTGAATTCTCAAGACAGTTGTGCATGACCGCCTTTACGCCCAATCCGTCGGGGTGTGGTGCTGTCAGGTGATGCGCATCTGCACTGAGGCCGCCACCCGCAAACTCTGCGTATATTTTGGCGCCGCGAGCTACGGCATGCTCATAGGACTCTATTATTAGAGCACCCGCACCTTCTCCGAGCACAAAACCATCGCGGGTAGCGTCAAACGGCCGAGAGGCTGTTTCGGGTGAATCATTTCTAGTAGAAAGGGCATGCATGGCGTTAAAACCACCCATACCTGCTATGGTCACCGCAGCTTCAGAACCGCCGGAGACAATCACATCGGCATAGCCTAAGCGAATGTAATTCAGCGCATCAAACATGGCGTTTGCTGCAGAGGCACAAGCGGAAACCGTGGTGAAATTGGGTCCCATAAATCCGTATTTAATGGAAATGTTACCCGGAGCAATGTCTGCTATCATTTTTGGGATAAAGAACGGGTTAAACTTAGGTGTACCGTCACCGGCTGCAAAGTTTAAAACCTCTTCTTGAAAAGTTTCAAGGCCGCCAATCCCCGCACCCCAAATGACACCTACACGTGATTTGTCAACGGTTTCTAGGTTGAGACCTGAATCTTTGATTGCTTCGTCAGAGGCAATCATTGCGTATTGTGAAAATTTATCTAAGCGTCGCGCTTCTTTGCGATCCATATAGTCTGTGACATCAAAATTTTTGAGTTCACACGCAAATTTGGTCTTAAACTTTTCAGTGTCAAAATACGTAATGGGGGCTGCCCCACTGACACCGTTTATAAGACCCTGCCAATATGCTTCCAAATTATTACCTATGGGGGTAAGTGCCCCCATTCCGGTGACGACTACGCGCTTAAATTTCATGTGCTTGTTTGTTTACGAATGCTTACACATGGAACCATAAAACCAAAACAGTCATTATGTTTTGATAACAACTGTTTTAGTTTCTCAGGTTACATTTGGTAATTTATTTTGCAGATTCAATATACTGAATCGCCTGTCCAACCGTGGCTATGTTTTCTGCCTGATCGTCAGGAATTTGTATATCAAATTCTTTTTCAAATTCCATGATCAATTCTACGGTATCCAAAGAATCGGCTCCCAAATCATTTGTGAAGCTGGCTTCGTTTACCACTTCGTTTTCATCAACGCCCAATTTGTCTACGATGATGGCTTTAACTCTTGATGCAATGTCTGACATAACTTTGATTATTTAAAGTTGATTTTGAACGGCAAAAATAAAAAACTTTGGTTAATTAAATAGATTAAAAATAAATATATCTGTTTCTTTGGCTGTAAAGCCCGAATTCAGTGGTAATAATGTTGACAACAAACGCTGTGTCAATGCAGATTTATGCTTCTTTTGAAGGATAAAACTTTCTGTATCTTTAATTTTTTATTCTAAAATCTAGCTTTGTTGCTTTATCATGTTAATATTAATGCTTTTTTTTGTAAAGTCAAAATATTATTTCGAAAATGGGCACAAAAGACGTTTTGCAAACTTGCCCATAAAGACTTCTCAGCAGCTTCAAGCGCATTGACCATCTTAATAAAGTATTCATTATCAACATCCTAAAAAACACATCTAAAATATAACAGCCCAACACATGAAGAAGATTGTCATTTTAGCATCCGGAAACGGCAGTAATGCAGAAAACCTCGTTGACCATTTTCATGCTGAGGATAAAATTCGCGTGGTAGCAATTATTTCAAACAACTTGCATGCTGGCGTCATTGAAAGGGCCAAAAAATGTGAGGTGCCCTGCGTGGCATTCAATACATTTGCTGCGCGCGAAGCGGGTTTTCTCAGAAAACTCATCCAATCTTTTGAGCCCGATTTGGTTGTTTTGGCAGGCTTTTTGGCAAAAATAACCGAAGATGTGATTGTTGCTTACCCGAAAGCTATTGTCAACCTCCATCCAGCGCTGTTGCCAAAATTCGGTGGCAAAGGTATGTATGGAGACTTTGTACATCGGGCGGTGATTGCCTCCGGCGAACGCGAGTCTGGCATTACCATTCACTGGGTCAATGCGCAATATGATGCAGGAGAAATTATAGCCCAAGCAACAACTGAGATAGCACCGGATGAAACTCCCGAATCGCTGGCTGCGAAAATTCACGTGCTAGAATTTGAGTGGTTTCCGCAAATCATCACAAAAATATTATATCCCTAAATGCCGCAAACTTCATTTGAAATTATCATCTACACAGACGGTGCTGCCAGAGGTAATCCGGGTCCGGGCGGTTATGGCATCGTGATGGAATGGGTAGGCAAGGCTTACCGCAAAGAATTATCGGGCGGATTTAGGTTGACCACCAACAATAGAATGGAGCTTTTAGCCGTTATCATAGCTTTGGAAAGTTTAAAGAAAGATAAATTGAATGTTTTGGTGGTGAGTGATTCAAAATATGTGGTGGATGCAGTCGAAAAAGGCTGGGTCTTTGGTTGGGAAAAGAAATATTTTAAAAATCGTAAAAATCCTGATTTATGGATTCGCTTTTTAAAAATTTACAGAAAACACCAAGTGCGGTTTAAGTGGATCAAAGGACACAACCAACATTTACAGAACGAACGGTGCGATGCGCTTGCCGTACAAGCCTCACTGCAAAAAAACTTACCTGCCGACCTCTTTTTTGAAAAGGAAAACGCCCAGTTACTTTGAGTTTATGAAGCAATATACCTTCTTTTTATACTTTGTTTTATGCATTGTCTTTCAGTCAAATGCACAATCTGAATGGAAGCTGATCAAAGACAATGAAGACATCAAGGTTTATGTACGCACCAACGATACCACCAGTTACAAAGAATACCGCGCAATTACCATCGTTCCTACACACATAGAAGAAGTGTATTTCTTTTTGATGGATGCAAACAACCTACACAAGTGGCATTATCAGACATCTGAGAGCCGAGTACTCAAAAAAATAAACGACTCTGAGCAATTGGTTTATATGAAAAACGACATGCCTTGGCCGCTTCAAGACCGCGACGTAGTCACGCGTATGAAAGTCAGCAGGCCCACCCTGAACATCATTCGCATTGATCTTTTACCCGAATTGGATTATCTTCCCTCAAACCAAAAAATTGTCAGAATCAAAAACTTTAAAGGGCATTGGTATTTGGAAAAATCTGAAAAAGGCACCATCGTCATACAAGAAATGCAAGGAGATCCGGGAGGAAACATCCCTCCATTCTTGTTCAATATTTTTTTGACAAACGGTCCTTTCAGCACTTTTTTGGAAATGAAAAAATTGCTTTCTCGTATTTAGTGATTCCATATAGCCAAATCAGGCGAATCCCATTTATTCCTTTTATATTTGCACCAAAATTACAAACCTGTTATGTCTAAATTATTAGCCGTTGGTACCGTCGCCTTTGACGCCATTGAAACCCCTTTTGGCAAAACCGATAAAGTTTTGGGCGGTGCCGGCACCTATATTGCCCTCGCAGCCTCACATTTTCCTAGTGTTAAAACAGCAATAGTCTCGGTGGTGGGTGGCGATTTTCCGGAGAAGCACCTGCAACTCTTGCGCAATAAAAAAATTGATACTTCTGCCATAGAAATTATTCCAAACGGAAAAACCTTCTTCTGGAGCGGCAAATACCACAACGACCTCAACACCAGAGACACCCTCGCTACCGAGCTCAATGTGCTGGCCGATTTTCAACCTAAAGTGCCGGAAGATTTCAAAGATGCAGACTTGGTGATGCTAGGTAACTTGCATCCTTTGGTGCAGCTGAGTGTTTTGGACCAGTTGGAAAAAAAGCCTAAGTTGGTGGTGTTAGATACCATGAATTATTGGATGAATAACGCTTGGGAAGATTTGCAAAAAATCATCAGAAAAGTGGATGTCATCACCATAAACGACGAAGAAGCCAGGCAACTTACCCAAGAGTATTCGTTGCTGAAAGCGGCTCGGATAATACACAAAATGGGACCTAAGTATGTAGTCATCAAAAAAGGTGAAAACGGCGCGCTGCTCTTCGAAGATGACCAAGTGTTTTTTGCTCCGGCATTGCCACTTGAAGAGGTTTTTGATCCTACCGGAGCCGGCGACACTTTTGCAGGTGGTTTTGTCGGTTTTTTGGCACAGACCAAAGACATCTCGTTTGACAATATGAAAAAAGCGGTTATTTACGGCTCTACGCTGGCTTCTTTCTGCGTTGAAAAATTTGGTACGGAACGCATGGAAATTCTCACCCAAAAGGAAGTGGAAAGAAGGCTGAACGTTTTCAAAAAACTGACACATTTTGATATTGATTTAGATTGATGATGAAAAAACTTTGCAAACTATGAGCGACGCCATCAAACACGAATGTGGAATCGCATTGGTTCGTTTACTGAAACCGCTTTCCTATTACAAGGAAAAATACGGCTCTGCATTTTACGGCATCAATAAAATGTATTTACTCATGGAAAAGCAGCACAATCGGGGCCAAGACGGCGCCGGTTTGGCAAGCATCAAGCTAGATATGAAACCCGGCGAACGCTATATGAGTCGGATCAGGTCCAACCAAAGTCAACCTATAATCGATATTTTTTCGCAGATAAATGAACGCATCCAAAGCGAATTGGATCTCAATCCTTCTTTGCAAGACAATATAGAACTGCTGAAAAAAAACCTGCCTTACATAGGCGAAGTCTATTTGGGGCACGTGCGCTACGGCACTTTTGGCAAAAACAGCATTGAAAGTGTTCATCCGTTTATTCGCCAAAACAATTGGATGCACCGAAACCTGATTGTTGCCGGTAATTTTAACATGACCAATGTCAATGAGCTATTTAACAACCTTGTTGATTTGGGACAACACCCGAAAGAAAAAACTGACACCATCACTGTGATGGAAAAAATTGGTCATTTTTTAGACGACGAAGTGAGCAAACTCTACAAAAAACTCAAAGAAAAAGGTTTTAGCAAAGTGCAAGCATCACCCGAAATTGTAAAAAAACTCAACGTAGCCAAAATACTCAAAAAAGCATCCAAGAACTGGGATGGCGGCTATGCCATGGTGGGCATGCTCGGTCACGGAGACGCCTTCGTGCTCAGAGATCCGTCCGGCATTCGTCCGGCATTTTACTTTCACAACGATGAAATTGCGGTAGTCACTTCCGAAAGACCTGCTATACAAACGGTTTTTAACGTCCCTTTGGAAGAGGTGCATGAGCTACCCCCCGGAAAGGCATTTATCGTAAAAAAATCAGGTGAAATTCAAATCAAAAATATCCTAAACGCCCAAGCGCGTAAAGCCTGTTCTTTTGAAAGAATTTATTTTTCCAGAGGCAATGATGCTTCTATTTACACAGAGCGAAAAGCTTTGGGGAAATATTTGTTTCCGGTAGTTTACGAGGCCATCGGACAAGATTTGCAGAACACGGTGTTCTCATACATACCAAATACCGCAGAAACCTCCTATTTGGGCATGGTTGAAGCCGCCAACGACTACCTCAATGAACAAAAAAAGCAGCTGATACTGAATCAGAAAGAAAAACTGGACGACACCCAACTGTCCGAAATTCTATCTACCAAAATTAGGAGTGAAAAAATTGCCATTAAGGACGTAAAACTGCGCACTTTTATCACAGAAGACAAGAGTCGCGACGACCTGGTCGCCCACGTGTACGATGTGACCTATGGCGTTGTAAAACCTACCGACAACCTCGTGATGATAGACGACAGTATTGTACGCGGCACCACATTGAAAAAAAGTATTTTAAAAATTTTGGATAGGCTGAAACCCAAAAACATCATTTTGGTATCTTCTGCACCACAAATTAGATTTCCGGACTGCTACGGCATTGACATGGCGCGTTTGGAAGATTTAATCGCCTTTAAAGCGACCTTGGAACTCTATATAGAAAATAAGCGTTTTGAGGAAGTAGAATTGATTTACAAAAACTGTAAAAAAAGTTTAGAAACACCAGATGGCATCAACCACGTAAAAGCGTTTTACGAACCCTTTTCCGCCCAACAAATCTCAGATAAAATTGCAGCGATGATTAAAACGCCCGAAATTGGCGCAACCGTTAAAATTATCTTTCAAACCGTAGAAGATTTACACCTTTCGTGCCCCGACCATTTGGGCGATTGGTACTTTACAGGAGACTACCCAACGCCCGGTGGCAATAGGGTGGCAAACCGTGCTTTTGTCAATTTTTACGAAGGAAATAAGGAAAGGGCCTACTGATTTTTACCGTTCATCGATTATTTATGCATTTCATCTAAAAGTCAATTACACACTCAAAAATGTTTTTACATTTGACCTATTACTATGGTTTTTTAAGTAAAGTTCATGGTAAAAATTTGGGGCAGGAAAGACGGTTAATAGCCGTCTTTCTTTTTTTATATAAGCCTTTAATGCGCGTCCAACCAATTGTCTCCGATGCCTATTTCCACCTCCAAAGGAATTTCTAACGCACAGGCATTTTCCATTTCTTTTCGCACCAGTTTTTTTAAATCGTCCAATTCGGTTTTGTAAGCGTCAAAAACCAGTTCATCGTGAACTTGCAAAAGCATTTTTGATTGCATTCTGCTTTCCGAAAGGGCTGCATGGATGCGGATCATGGCTATTTTTATAATGTCGGCCGCACTTCCTTGTATGGGTGCGTTTACAGCGTTGCGCTCGGCAGCACCTCTCACCACCTGATTGGCAGCGTTGATGTCGGGCAAGTACCTTCTCCGTCCCATAATGGTCTCTACAAAACCGTGTTTTCGGGCAAATTCGATTTGATTGCCAATATAGGCTTTGAGCTTGGGGTAGGTTTCATAGTATGTGTCTATCAATTCTTTGGCCTGCGAACGCGACAGGTTTGTTTGGTTGCTCAACCCGAAGGCAGAAACGCCGTATATAATTCCAAAATTGACAGTTTTGGCGTGGCTACGTTGTTCGCGGGTTACCTCTGAAAGCGGCACATTGAAAACCTTTGCGGCTGTGGATGCGTGAATGTCTTCCTTGTTTTTAAAAGCTTCGATCATGTTGGTTTCTTTGCTCAAAGCTGCAATGATGCGCAATTCTATTTGAGAATAATCGGCTGCCAAAAGCACAAAATCGGTGTTTCTGGGAACAAAAGCCTTGCGCACCTGCCTGCCTCTTTCTGTCCGGATTGGGATATTTTGAAGGTTTGGGTTGTTGCTGCTCAACCGCCCCGTGGCGGCCACAGCTTGGCTATAAACAGTGTGGATACGGCCGGTGTTTGGATTCACTTCGTGCGGCAGCGCATCTACATAGGTACCCCTGAGTTTCTGTAGTTGTCTCCAGTGCAGAATATTGGATACAATTTCGTGTTCTTTGGCCAAATCTGAAAGTACATCTTCAGAGGTGGCGTATTGTCCTGTTTTGGTTTTTTTTGGTTTTTTGACGAGTTGCAATTTGTCAAACAAAATAGGACCGAGTTGTTTGGGTGAAGACAGGTTGAAGGTTTCTCCTGCTTGTTTGTATATTTTAGTTTCCAGTGCATCTATGTCTTCGTTTAGTGCAGCCGAAAGTGAAGTTAATGCCGATGTATCCAACCGAATACCTTCTTTTTCCATATCGGCCAAAACGCGAATCAGCGGTGCTTCAATTTCATCAAAAATCTTTTTTACTTTTCTCTTTTCGAGTTCGGGTTCAAAAACGGCTTTGAGCTGTAAGGTGATGTCGGCGTCTTCTGCGGCGTATTCCGTTTGTAATTTTAAATCCACATCGCGCATAGAGCCTTGATTTTTTCCTTTCTTTCCAATCAAAGTTTCTATAGAAACAGGTTGATAATTGAGATAGGTCTCCGCCAAAATATTCATGTTGTGGCGCATATCCGGATTAATCAGGTAATGCGCCAACATCGTGTCAAAAAGTTTTCCTTTCACTTCGATGTTGTAATTGGAGAGTACTTTTAGGTCGTATTTTAGGTTTTGCCCAACCTTTTCTATGGTTTCATCGTCAAAAAAAGGTTTGAAAAAACAGATGGTTTTTTGTGCCTCATCTCTATTTTCAGGTATGGGCACGTAGTAGCCTTTGCCTTTTGCCCAACTGAAAGAGATACCCACCAAGGAAGCTTGAAGGCTGTCTAGGCTTGTGGTTTCGGTATCCAAACACACCACCTTTTGTTTGCACAGGTTTTGAAGCAACATACTGCGGGCGGTTTCTGTATCTGCACATTGATAGAAGTGCGACGTGGTTTGAAGGTTCTGATAGCCTTGAACGGTTTCGGGTGTTTGGTCGTGCGGCACATCAAACATGTCAATCTGTTGTCCTGGTGTATCCGGTGTTGATGGATTTTCCTTATCTGGAGAAAGTGTTTTTGAAGTTTCCGAATTTTCTATGCTAAATGTTTTGAGCAAATTTTCCGAAAGCTGCCTAAATTCTAATTCTTTAAAGATGTTCAAGACCGCATCAATATCGGGTGTGTTGAGTTCGTAGTCTTTTTCATGAAACGCCACGGGTACATCCAAGAGAATTCTGGCCAAGGTCTTAGAAAGTTTACCCTGCTCGGCGTGCGACTCTATGTTTTCCCTGAGTTTGCCTTTGAGCTTGTGGGTATTGGCTAGCAGGTTTTCCATGGAACCGAATTCTTTCAATAATTTTTTGGCCGTCTTTTCGCCTACGCCGGGTAAACCGGGAATATTATCTACGGCATCGCCCATCATGCCCAAAAAGTCGATAACTTGCTCGGGGTGTTCTACTTCAAATTTTTCTTGTACTTCTTTGATGCCCCAAATTTCAATTCCGTTACCCATTCGCGCCGGTCTGTACACAAAAATATTCTCCGATACCAATTGCGCAAAGTCTTTATCGGGCGTTACCATATAAGTTTGATAGCCTTGTTTTTCAGCCTGTTTGGCCAAGGTGCCAATGATGTCGTCTGCTTCGTAACCGGGTTTGACCACCACCGGAATATGCATCGCTTTGAGGATGTCTTGTATATACGGAATGGCCACTTTTATCGCATCGGGGGTTTCATCTCGATTGGCCTTATAGTCGGGGAAAATCTCTAAGCGTGCCTGACTACCTTCTTTGTCAAAAGCCACGGCCAAATGGTCTGGTTTTTCGCGTTTGATCACATCCAAAAGCGAATTCATAAACCCCATAATTGCAGAGGTATTCAGCCCTTTGGAATTGATACGCGGATTTTTGATAAATGCGTAATAGCCTCTAAATATTAGCGCATAGGCATCGAGCAGGAAGAGTTTTTTAGATTCTGACATCGGTTTTTTTGTTTTGGTAAATGTACAATTTTGAACGCAAATGATGCCGTGCGATGATACCGCGTTAAAAGTTTCTCAAATGCAAAAAAGTCAAACGCCTTAGCCCTTATATTTGCGATATTTACCAACTAACACTATTCATGCGTTTGTTTTTTTTCGTAATATTCTTACTCCTGATAGAAATTTACGCCTATCAAGCATTCCGAACGGGCACACAAAGCAAATATGTTCGTGGGGTTTATCTTATTGTATCTCTGTTCGTTCTCGTTTATTTTATACACAGTCTTTACACCTTTGACCGCAGTTTGGGGCAGACCAACAAAACCCTTTACGCTTTTGGTATATTCCTCACTTTTTTGATTCCAAAACTCTTATTGACAGTCATGATGCTTGGTGAAGACATCTTCCGATTCACAGAAAGTGTCTTCAAACGTTTTGTGTTTAGTTCGGGCGAAGAAAAGATCCAATTTTTAGTAGCGCGCCGTAAATTTTTAAGCCAACTCGCTTTGGGAGCTGCTGCCTTGCCGTTTATATCTGTCTTGTACGGAATCATCAAAGGGAAATATGATTTCAGAATATTGAAACACACCCTCTATTTTGATGACCTTCCTGAGGCATTTGACGGTTTCGTCATTAAACAAATATCCGATTTGCACAGCGGAAGTTTTGACAATAAAGAAAAAATAAAATACGGTGTACAGCTGATAGACAGTATTGCGGCCGATCTGATGGTTTTTACGGGAGACATTGTAAACACACGTGCCGAAGAGATGCATCCGTGGATTGAGATGTTTGCACAAATACAAACACCTACCTACGGAAAATTTGCGGTTTTGGGCAACCACGATTACGGCGAATACGTGTCTTGGCCATCGCAAGCGCACAAAGAAGACAATTTTAATGCCATCAAAAAATTATATGCCCAAATAGGCCATCAATTACTGCTCAACGAACATGTTTTTATCGAAAAAAATGGCGCACGCTTGGCTTTGGTAGGCGTAGAAAACTGGGGTCGAAATTTTAAACAAGCCGGAGATTTAGAGCTTGCATCTGCCGGACTTACCGAAAAAGACTTTAAAATACTGCTTTCTCACGACCCTTCCCATTGGGATGAAGAAGTAAAGAGCCATCCCAAAAACTTTCAACTTACACTCAGCGGGCATACCCACGGCCTACAGTTTGGTATAGAAATTCCGGGTTTTTTAAAATGGAGTCCGGTTCAATATGTGTATAAACAATGGGCAGGAATTTATGCACACCACCAACGTCTGATTAACGTCAACAGAGGCTTCGGATTTCATGCCTATTCGGGTAGGGTTGGTATTTGGCCGGAGATAACGGAAATTACTTTGAGAAAGAAAAAAATGTAATTTTCTCAGAACTTAAGCTACTGATTAGATATAATTTATAATTATATTTGTTTACTCAATTCCTTTGCTTTACATTTATATTATAAAATTTAATTTATGTCCAAGTTTGGCGAACTTTTAGACATTGAAGTGCCGGTTTTGTTTAATTTTTATACTGACTGGAACGAATCATCTACCCTGATGCACAGCGTACTGCGCGATGTTGCCGCTGCAGTGGGCGACAAGGGAAAGGTGATAAAAATAGATGTGGATAAAAATCCGCAACTCGCCGAGGCGCTTCGCATCAAAACCTTACCCACCAATATTATTTACAAAGACGGCGAAATGAAGTGGCGACAATCAGGCGAATTGGATGCTAATACGCTGATTGTGCTGATGCAAACACATCTTTAGATGTGCATTTCCGGTATGTCCCCGGATACGATTAATGTGCCTTCTGTGGCCTTTTCTATTTGAGATACAGATACGCCGGGCGCCCTTTCCAGAAGTTTAAAACCCTCGGGTGTAATTTCCAGAACTGCCAAATCCGTGACTACTTTTTTGACACAGCCTACTCCGGTAAGTGGAAGGCTGCAACGCTTTAGCAACTTGGATTCACCTGCCCGATTGGTATGCATCATGGCAACGATAATATTTTCGGCAGAAGCCACCAAATCCATAGCGCCACCCATGCCTTTAACCATTTTTCCGGGAATCTTCCAGTTGGCAATATCGCCATTTTGTGCAACTTCCATAGCGCCTAGTATGGTCAAATCTACGTGTTTGCCGCGTATCATGGAAAAACTCATCGCTGAATCAAAAAAGGAAGCACCCGGCAACGTGGTGATGGTTTGTTTGCCGGCATTAATTAAGTCGGGGTCTTCTTCTCCTTCAAAAGGAAAAGGTCCCATGCCCAAAACACCGTTTTCACTTTGAAATTCGACCGAGATACCCGAAGGGATATAATTGGCAACCAAAGTAGGAATCCCGATACCCAAATTTACAAAGTAACCGTCTTTGAGTTCTTGTGCAATTCGTTTAGCTATGCCGTTTTTGTCTAACATTTTATTGATTTGAAGATTTTAGTTTTTCTTTAAAATATTGAAATTTGAATAGCGAGGCATTTGGAAACGTTTTTTTTTGAACATGATATTATTTTTGAAATAACTAATACAACTGAATTAAGTTTGTCTAACAGAGCTTTATCGGGTTTAGGGAGAAAACTTGATTTTTGACAGACTTCCACCTCATATGGTAATTCATCTGCTTCTTTTGCCGCTATTTTGAATTTATGCATAAAATCTGTTTTACGCCCTGCATTTTTGCCTCTCTTACATTTGCTCCAATAGAAGTTCCGCTTTTGAAAACCTGTGAAGACATGCTTAATTGATTAGACTATTTAATTGTTCCGAAAATTCATTGGTGTGTTAAGCCAAATCAAATGTCAATTCAACGATTAAATTTTCTTTATCATTTCTCACATCTATTTTTTTAATACATTTTGATTATTTAGAAATCATCAATTTTCAAATCTTCAAATTATCTTTCTCCTCACCGTTCGCTGTTCGATTCTTTTCTCGTACTGCATGCCTTGAAAAATGCGCTGTACAAAAATGCCCGGTATATGGATCTGATTGGGATCTAGCGTGCCTGCGGGCACCAACTCTTCTACTTCTGCTATGGTTATTTTGGAAGCGCCGCACATACACGGGTTAAAATTTCGCGCTGTACCTTTAAAAATCAAGTTGCCGGCTTCGTCACCTTTCCATGCTTTAACGATAGAAAAATCAGACACAAAAGCGTGTTCCAATATGTGCATTTTTCCGTCAAAATCTCGCACCTCTTTGCCCGCTGCAACCTCCGTTCCGAAACCGGCCGGCGTGTAAAAGGCCGGGATACCCGCTTGGGCTGCCCTGCATCTTTCTGCCAATGTACCTTGCGGAATGAGTTCTACGTCCAATTCACCACTGAGCATCTGACGCTCAAATTCATCGTTTTCGCCAACATAGGAGGAAATCATTTTTTTAATTTGCCTGTGCTGTAGCAACAAACCCAAGCCAAAATCATCAACACCTGCGTTGTTTGAAATACAAGTGAGATTTTTAACACCCAATCTAACCAACTCTTGGATGGCGTTCTCAGGAATGCCACACAGACCAAATCCGCCGAGCATCAGCGTGGCACCATCAAAAAGTCCTGACAGGGCTTCTTTGGGTCCGGAAACCGTTTTTAGAATCATTTTTAAATTTACTTTGTTATAAAATTACGAATTTTCTAAAACAAAGTATCGGATTTGGGATTTTTTTGAGAGTTCTTTACCATTCCAACTCTTCTTCCACTTGCTGAATGCTTTCCGGTGTATCGCAATTGATACGAATGGCTTGGTCTTTGGGTTTGATAAACGCCTCTTGAGAAATGTGAAGTGCTTGATCTGCATAAAGCGATTTCATGTACATGCCCCAGATAGGCAATGCCATAGTGGCGCCTTGCCCATAGGTAATGGTAGGAAAGTGAGCCGCACGATCTTCGGCACCCACCCATACACCGGTCACCAAATTTGGAACCATCCCCATAAACCAACCATCGCTTTGGTTTTGTGTTGTTCCGGTTTTTCCGGCTATCGGATTTTTAAAATCGTAGGGATAACCTGTTACGGCGCGTTTATAATCAATTCGATTGACACCCCAAGTACCGCGAAGGCGCTGTCCGGATCCGGAAAGTGTAACCCCTTCTAAAAGGCTGACCACCGTAGCAGCAGCGTCTTCGCTCAACACGTCGCGTGTTTCAGGTACAAATTCTTGCAATATCGTTCCGTATTTGTCCTCTATGCGCGTCACAAATACAGGCTCCACATAAATTCCTTGGTTGGCAAAAGTGCCATAGGCAGCTACCATTTCGTAAACGCTTAAATCCATCGTTCCCAAAGCTATGGAGGGCACTTCGGGAATATCAGAAGTAACCCCTAGATTGCGCACGAGGTTAATCACCGGTCTGGGGCCGATTTTGTCAATCAAACGCGCAGTGACGCTGTTTACAGAATTGGCCAAGGCATTTTTGAGGGTGAGCAATTCGCCTGAGTATTTGCCGTCAGAATTTTTGGGACACCAGGCTTCTACATTGCCGTATTTTTCTTTTTCAATACAAAACTGTACGTCCGGATAGCTGTCGCAAGGCGACAAGTGGAGTTGATCAATGGCAGCTGCATACACAAAAGGTTTGAAGGTAGAGCCCACTTGCCTTTTACCCGATCGGACGTGGTCATATTGAAAATGCTTGTAATTGAATCCGCCTACCCAAGCTTTGATATGGCCGGTTTGTGGTTCCATGGACATGAGCCCGGCCTGCAAAAAATGTTTGTAATACACTATAGAATCTACGGGCTTCATGATGGTGTCTTTCTCACCTTGCCAGGTAAAAACAGTCATTTCTACAGGCTCGTAGAATGATTTTTTTATCTCGTCTTCAGATTTGCCATTGTTTTTCATGATGCGCCAACGTTCCGATCGCTTCATGGCTTGTGCTAGGATTCTGTCGCGTTCAGATTTGTCAATATCGCGAAAAGGTGCGGTTTTATTGCCTTCATTTTGTCTAAAAAATTCTTTTTGTAAGTTCGCCAAATGCGCATTCACAGCGGTTTCTGCATATTGTTGCATCTTAGAATCGACCGTGGTGTATATTTTTAGCCCATCGCTGTATAAGTTATACTTCGTCTGGCTTCCGTCCGAATTGATTTTCGGATTGTTCTCTATCCAATTCTTCATAAAATCGCGCAGATATTCGCGAAAATAGGTGGCAATCCCTTCGCTGTGTGTTTCGGGTGTAAAATTGATTTTTAGAGGAAGTTGGGCTATCGAATCTCGTGCTGCTTTGGAAATAAACTCGTAGCGAAACATTTGATTTATCACAGTATTTCTGCGATTCAGCACCAGTTCGGGACGTCTTTTCGGATTGTAAAGTGATGAGTTTTTGAACATCCCTACCAGCATGGCAGACTGTTCCAAGTTGAGCTCTTTGGGTTCTTTGTTGAAGTAAATACGTGCTGCGGAGCGAATCCCGTCAGCATTATATCCAAAGTCATAAATATTAAAATACATGGTGAGTATTTCTTCTTTGGTGTATTGTTTTTCAAGCCTGATGGCTATAATCCACTCTTTTATTTTTTGTAAGCCGCGCTGCACAATGTTTTGGGAAACGTTATTGGTAAAAAGCTGCTTGGCAAGTTGTTGTGTAATGGTACTGGCGCCACCTCTGGTGCCTAAAAACATCAGTGCACGGAAAGTGCCACGGGCATCGATACCTGCATGTTCGTAAAATCGGATATCTTCTGTGGCTATCAAAGCACTGATAAGGTGTGGGGGCAATTCTTCGAAAGGAACGGGCGTACGGTTGTCGTTGAAATAAAATTTACCTAAAGTTTTACCGTCAGCTGCAATGATTTCTGTAGCCAAATTGGTGTCGGGGTTTTCTAAAATTTCAAACGTGGGCAATTTCCCAAAAACGCCCCAAGAGGCTAACAAGAAAATAAAAACGACGAAAAGCAATCCGCCGGCAAAAAGCCTCCAAAACCATTTGTTGATGATTTTTGAAAGATTGGGTGTTTTTTTTCTGCTACTCATGATTTGTTTCTTCTAAAGATTGACGTTCTATACGGAAGCCCACATCGGTAATTCCTTTTAAATTCTCTATAGGCCGTGTCTTGCCATTTTCTCGCATGGCTTGGCGGATGTTGAGTGTGTAATTTCCGGATTCGGGAAACCGAACACTTTCTTTATACCAAAGCTTGTTTTCTTTTAAATCGGAAAATCCGGTTCCCAGCCAGCTTCCATCCGGATTTGCCATTCTGTATTCGAGGGTGTCGGTTTGCACCATACCGTTTGGAAATTCTAACTGTGTAATTAAAAAAATATTGCTGAAACGAAACAGATTGTTGTTTCTAATTTGCAAAAAAAGGTCATATCTATGAATGCTGTCCGGCGGTTGAAAGTTGAAAACGACCAATGAATCTTTATGCCAGCCTTTGGGCAAATCTTCATATGCCTCATACACGCGATGGGAATCGCAGCCAAAAGACATCAGTATCAAACACAGGGACAAAATTCTAACGGGCATTTCGAGGCGATTTCTTCCTGTTATTTTTATTTCTACGTGATTTTGCGGGTCTGTCAAAACGATTCAAACTGTCTTGTCCGACCACGTTTCCGTATTCTACAGTAACTTCTTTGAGTACCTCAACTGCAAAATCTTCAAGATTGGAAACGGTTTCTTTTCTCTCATTCATTGCAATCAATTCGTTGGCTTTTTGTGCAGAAAGCATGTGCCAATTCATCCATTCTCCTTCGTAGGCATACCAAAGGACACCTTTGAAAATATCTATTTTTTGACAGATGGCCACTCCTTTTGTGGTGAAGATTTTTTTCTCTGTTTCCGGAAAATCTTGCAAGGCATCGAGATAGGCGTCGAGTTCATAGTTCAAACAACACTTGAGTTTTCCGCATTGTCCGGCAAGTTTTTGCGGGTTTAAAGAGAGTTGTTGGTATTTTGCCGCTGAGGTGTTTACGGAACGGAAATCGGTGAGCCAAGTACTGCAACACAGTTCGCGCCCGCATGAACCAATACCACCTAATCTGGAGGCTTCTTGCCTTAGCCCAATTTGCTTCATTTCGATACGAATGGCAAAAAGACGGGCGTATTCTTTAATGAGTTGTCTAAAATCTACACGGCCTTCTGCCGTGTAGTAAAAAATTGCTTTTGAGCCGTCGCCTTGTACTTCTACATCTGAAATTTTCATCTGCAAGCCTAGCCGTATGGCGATTTCTCTGGATTTGGTTTGTATGCTTTCTTCTTTGCTTCTAGATTCTTTCCAAACGTCCAAATCTCTTTGCGAAGCTTTTCTGTATATTTTTTTGATGTCGGGGCTGTCAATACTTACTTTCTTTTTTCGCATCTGAATACCGACGAGTTCGCCTGTGAGGGTTACGATACCGATATCGTGGCCGGATTGCGCCTCGGTTGCTACAGCGTCATTGATATGAAGTGGGATATGCTCCGGATTTTTAAAAAATTCTTTTCGCCCGTTTTTGAAACCCACTTCAACTAAAGGAAAGGGTTCTTGGCCGGAAGGCAATTTCATATTGGACAACCAATCGAAGACGGTGAGCTTGTTGCAACCGGAAGTGCCACAGGTGCCGTTGTTTTTGCATCCTTTGGGCGTTCCGCCTGTATCTGTTGAGCAATTGCTGCAAGCCATAAATTCGTTTTTGGTTAGGGTTTAAAAGTATTAAATAAACAGCGGATTAAAAAATTTTTAAAAACGCAATTCATAATTGAGTTTGTAGGATACGGAGCCTATTTCTTCTGCCGATTTAAAAATATTACGGAAAAGTGTATTAGACCAACCTATACGCTGTGTGAAAGTCGTGAAATCTTCTCTTTTCCAATCGAATTCTTTGTTGAATAAAAAATCTGGTGAAGCGTAGCAAAAAGTGTAGTCGTGAATCAATCCTGCTGATGTCTGAACTTCCGACATTTGATTGTCAATTTTGGCAGGTGCCATCAAGAGAATTTCATGTGTTTTACACTGCTGTTTCAATTGATCTAAAAGCTTGGTATAATGCGGGACAATTTCTGTTAAATCAAAATTTTGATAGTCGGTTTCCCCTAGTTTTTTGATGGGTCGTATTTGCAAAATATCAAAACTGTCTCCGCTAAATGTATCGAAGATATGGCCTAACTCGTAAAAATTGTCTTTGTTGAAGGTATAATTGATGCGCACATTAAAGTCAAAGTCTTGTTTGCACTTTTTAAAAATCTCGAAAACCTCAACAAACTTTTCAAAATTACCTTTCTGCATAAAGTGCTCGTAGGAAGCTTTGGAAACGCCGTGCAGCGAAATCGTAAACTCGTGCAATCCGGCCTTCAGCAAGTCTCTGACCGAAGCCTCTGTCAACAAATTGGCATTGGTGGTTAGCGAAATGTAAGGCACGCCATATTGTTTTCCCAAAGCGACCAAATGGGGCAAATCTTTGTAAAGTGTCGGTTCTGTACCACAGCCTATTTGCAATTTGAGAGCCCTTTTAAACACCAAGTTTGCCATGCGTTGCGCATCTTTTTCTTTTAAAACTCCTTTTAGTTTTTTTACGTAGTTTTCGTCTGTAAAGTAGCACATACGGCAACGCAAATTACAAGCCATGACCGGGTCTAAATTAACCGATAAGTAGCGCATGCCCAAACGGTGCATCAGATAAAGTGCCAGAAATTTTATCCGGTGGTTTTTGATGCGACTGTTGAGCTTGAGCAGCTTGTATATTCCGTTTTTCATAGGTTTTGAAAGTGCAAACGAACTGCAAAAATGGCTTGATTTGAATTATTTAAACGGCAAAACTTCGCTGCGTCCTTTTTTGAAAATTTTATTGCTGTTTTTCTTGCCTTTGCGAAGTTTCTTGCGTTCTTCGTAGGGCAAAGACGCAATATTCATACAAGCATCGGAGCAGCAGTGTTGCATGTTTTCGGCACAAACATCGCATTGTATAAATAACAAGTTGCAGGCCTCGTTGGCACAATTAACATGGGTGTCGCAAGCTGCGCCACATTGATGACAATGCGCAATGACATCGGGCGAGATGCGTTCGGCGCGGCGTTCGTCAAACACAAAATTTTTACCGATAAATTTGTTTTCCAAACCTTTGTCTTGCACCTGACGCACGTAATTGATAATACCGCCTTCGAGCTGAAAAACCTTTTGAAAGCCCTTGTGCTTGAAGTAGGCACTCGCTTTTTCGCAACGAATACCTCCCGTACAATACATGACTATGTTTTTATCAGTCTCATTTCCTTTTATGGTTTCTTCAATGATGGGCAAAGAATCTCTAAAAGTGTCCACATCGGGTGTCCAGGCATTTTTGAAATGACCGATCTCACTTTCGTAGTGGTTTCGCATGTCAATAAGCACCGTATTGGGTTGTTCAATGATTTGGTTAAAAGAAACTGCATCGAGGTGAATACCTTTGTCAGTGACGTCAAAAGTAGCATCGTTGAGACCGTCGGCCAAGATTTTGTCGCGCACTTTTATTTTTAATTTTAAGAATGAAAAATTGTCTTGCTCCACAGCGATGTTGAGCCGCACATTATGAAGAAAGGTGATGCTGTCTAAATGTTTTTTAAATGCTTCAAAATGCTCCGAAGGCACAGACAGCTGGGCGTTGATGCCTTCTTTGGCTACATAGATACGCCCGAGGACGTCTAAGTTGTTCCAAACAATGAAGAGGTGGTCTCTAAAAATTTGAGGGTTTCCGATATGTGCATATTGATAAAAAGAAAGCGTCAGCCGTTTTTGATTGGCAGCGGCAATAAGTTCTTCCCTTTCTCTTGCACTCAATTTATTGTACAGTTGCATGCTATACTTTGAATAAGTTTAAAAGAATATTTTAGGTAGTCGCAAAGATAGCAAACTTAAACGGATTGAAAATGACAAACAGTTTCCACGTTAAGATAACATTTCATTGAGCCCCTCTTTATCAAAAAGAATTTTGCCAACACTCAAATCTGACCATCCTTTTTTTAGTTTGTAGGTAAATATCGGGGAATTATCTACCATTTCGCAATCAATATAAAAAGTTGACACGTTCGCGTTGTTTAAGTGTTGCATTTCTTTCAATTGTTGCAAGTGAGTAGAAATAAAAAAAATGGAATCTTTAAATTTTGAAAGGCCTTTAATGGTTGTGGTAAGAATTTCATAAGCATCTTCAACTGTGGTTCCGCTAAACAATTCATCAAATACGGCAAACTGATTTCGCCCGAGAATTACTTCTTCAACGACACTCTTTAGGTTCATGACCTCGGACATAAAATGACTGTATCCGTTTTGGATGTCATCGTTGTGATTTATTTGAATTGAAAAGCCCGAATAAAACGGCATTTCGGCTTTTAACGCGGGGACAGCAAGCCCTAAGTGCCCGAGGTAAACGCAAAGGCTGACCGCTTTTAACAAAGTGGATTTTCCAGACATGTTTGGTCCGGTTAGTACAATAACTGTCTTATTTGTCTGAAAACTATTCGTGATAGGTTTTTTCAAAACCGGGTGGTAAAAGCCTTCTAACGAAAAATTATTTTCGGTAAAATTTGGAAAGCTGAATTTATTTGCAAAAATTCCCTGACTTACAGAAAGATACGCTTCAAACTCGAAGAAATCTTTCCAGAAAACTGATATTTCCCCATTTGAAATTTTATTCGAAATAACGGCTGAAAGCTCAATAATATGTTTGTCTTTTAATTTGTATTCCCGAATTAACACTTCATATTCTTTGATGAGAATGCCGTCAAGAAATTGATAGAGGCGGTTGATGGTGGTTTTGTAAGATTCCGGGAAAAGGCCGGTTTTTAATCTTGAAAAATAAAGTGACTGCAATCGGTGAAAGAACAGAAGCATTTGGATAAATTTGCTCTTATATTCCGATTTTTTGTGTTTTGAAGCAAACAGTCGGTATCTTAATTTCTTTTCGGATAAATTTTCAATAATTTGGTTAGTCAGAAAATCATGTACTTCATATAGGTATGAGACGGTGTAAGAATAGTTTTCCAATATCGGATTGTTCTGCAAAAATCCTTTTAAAATATTTTGTCGGGTTATGATATCTTCAACAGAAGAAAGCGGTTCTTGCAGGATGTTACAAAGTGTTTTCTTTGAAAAACGGTTGTGCGTATAATCAAACAGCGGAAGTATTTCTTTTTCAATATGCAAGTCTGTAAGATTGTCCATTTTAAAAAAAATTGATTATACTTCTATAATGTAATAATCTCAAAAATCCATATACGCTACCCGTGCGTTGAGTTCCAATTTATCGATAAAGTCTTGGAGCAGGTGGGTTTTGTAATTGGTATAGCAAAAATTGATCGGTTTTGTGCCGGATGTGTTCAACAAGCCCGATTTTTCGAGTACGTGCTTTGTCTGCCTAGCTACCGCATGGCCGGAATCTAAGATTTGAAATTCCCGGGGTACAATCTTTCGGATTTCGGGAATTAAAAAAGGAAAATGCGTACAACCGAGCACCAAAGTATCGACGCCGTTTGCCAACATGGGCTGTAGGTACTTTTTTAGCAGCAAGCGGGTTTCCTTGCTATCCATTTTTCCGGCTTCTATGAGTTCTACCAAACCTTCTCCTACCTGTTCGAAGACTTCAATGCCGGATGTGTATTTTTGCATGGTATGGTGAAAAAGTTGGCTGCTTAGCGTACCTCTGGTGGCTAGCACGCCCACTTTTTTTGTCTTGGTTTGCAGCGCAGCCGGCTTGATGGCCGGTTCGATGCCGATGAAAGGAATGTCGTAGCTTTGTCTCAAATAATCGATGGCATTGGTGGTGGCCGTATTGCAGGCTACAACAACTATTTTACAGCCGAACGCACGCAGTTTTTCTGTGTTTTTAACCGACAAAGCAATAATTTCGTCATGAGATTTAGTACCATAGGGCGCGTTTTTACTATCTGCCAAATAGATGCCTGACTCATGCGGCATCAGGCTCACTATACGCTTCCAAATGGTAGTGCCACCGATGCCGGAGTCGAAAATACCTATGGGTGCTTCTGCTGACATACTTGTAAAAAAAAAGTTGCCAAAAAGTAAGCATTTCTTACTTGATGGCAACCTAATTGATGTGATTTTTATTAAATGCCGAGTGCTTTTTTAACTTCGGGCGATAAATCTTTGCCGTCGGCCACAATCAAAGTGGTTACGTCTAAAACGTATTCATATCCCAATTGCTTGGCTACGGTTTGGATAGTTGTGCGCACTTTTTCCATGATAGGTGCGTAGAGGTCTGAACGTTTTTTCTGCAAATCTTGTGAAGCAGATTGTTGTGCATCGCGGATGCGGGCTTCTGTTTCGGCCAATTCGGTAGCGCGTCTTTGGTTTACTTCTTTGGGTTGGGTTTCTGCCTCACTTTCGTAAAGCTCCAGTTTTTTCTGATACTCGGTTGCAGAAGCCTGTATGTCTTTGCGGTAGGTTTCTTCCAATTTTTCAAGTTGTTTGTTGGCCGCAATGGCATCGGGCAGTGCTTGAATGATTTCTTGGGTATTGATATGCGCTATTTTTCCTTGTGCATATCCAAATGAGCTGAGCGCAACTGTTGCAACGATTACGAGTAGAGTTGTTTTTAATTGTTTCATTGTTTTCAAAATTTACTTAAAATTAATCCGGATTGTGTTTATGAATTGTTTTCTTTTTTATTTTCTTTTTCTTGTTTTTTCTTTTCTTTGGCTTCTTTTAGTTTTTTTCGTCTTTCTTCAAATTCTTTGATTTTGCGTTGTCTTTCTTCTTCTGCGGCTTTCCTGCGGGCATCAAGTGCTTTTTGCCTATCCGATCGGGTATCTACCTGTGTGGAATCTTTGGGGGTTTCGCCCTTGGTCGCTTCCGCTTTTGTGGCTACTTTGTCTTTAATTTCAGTAGCTTTATTCACCGTTGTATCTTTTGGTTGAGAAACTTTCCCTTCTCTTTCTGCTTTGATTTGCTCGATGGTTTTACCTGTTCTTTTGGCTTCTCGTTCGTCCAAAAGCCTTTGTCTTCTTTCCTCTAGGTCTTTAAGGCGTTGGGCTTTGAGGGCTTCGGCTTCTTGTTTTTTAGCATCGAGGCTTTTTCTTCTTTCATCGGCTTGAGCGGGCTTTGTCGCCGTGGTGTCCACAATGCTGTCGCCTCTTTCTGCTCGAATTTGCGCCACGGTTTTCCCGGTTTTGCGGGCTTCTCGTTGGTCGAGCAGGAGTTGCCTTCTTTCGTCAAATTGTTTTTGACGATCTGCCCGTGCTTTTTCAATGGCAGCTCTTCTGTCATCTAAGGCTTTAAGTCTATCTTGCCTTCGCTGCTCTATGAGTTCTTCTCGGGACAGTGTAGCCGGGTCTGTTTCTTCCAATATGTCATCGATCGTTTCTGTTACCTCATTGCCTTGTGCATCAATTTTTGCGTTGCGATTTATGATGCGTACAATCAGGTCGCTAATATCGTATTTTTTTGCGGAATACAACATCACAACGTCTGCAGATTTATCAAAAACAAAATCGTATTGTCTTTTGGACGCAATTTCTTGAACGGCATTGAACACTTGGTCTTGAACGGGTTGTACCAACTGTCTTTTTTGTATTTCCAAATCGCCGTTGGGGCCAAATCGCTTCTGTTGATAATCCACAATTTCATTTTCTAAAAAAGCGATTTCTTCCTCCTTCTCTCTGATGAGCTCTTTGGTTAAAAACACTTTTTCTTTTTCTAAAGCTTCCCTTTGTTGTGACACTTCGCTAAATCTTAAGTCTATTTCTGTCTTCCATTCGGCAACCTTTTCATCGAGGAGTTGCGAAGCTTGTTGGTACTCCGGGACACTTTTTAAAATGAATTCCATGTCCACGTAAGCAATTCTTATGCCACGTTGTGCATAGAGAGACAAAGTGCTAAGAAAAAAGGCGAAAAGGATAAGGTGTTTGGCTTTCATTTAGCGTGTTGGTTTGTTTAAACACACAGAATTTAAGTATTTAAAATCAATATTTTGCGGCATGCTTTTTAATCTTGAATATGGCATCGGTCTCCAATTTAGATCTGTTTTAAAACTGTTGTCCTATCACAAAATGTGTCTCCCAGCCATTGGCACCTGATTGTCCGGGCAAGTTGTCAAATCCATAACCAAAATCAATTCCCAACAGACCAAAAGCGGGCATAAATATACGAATTCCAAATCCGGCTGAGCGTTTCAAGTCAAAAGGATTGTAATCTTCAAACTTGTTGAACAACGCGCCACCTTCGGCAAAGGTCAGTGCATAAATAGAAGCCGCCGCACCCAGTGTGAGAGGATAACGTAACTCTAACGCAAATTTATTATAAATAGTACCTCCGTCAAAATTTGTCAAAGCATCGTCCGGAACAATGGCTTGGTTTGGATATCCGCGAAGTCCGATGACTTCTCTTCCGTCCAAACTAAAGTTACCCAAGCCGTCACCTCCCAAAAAGAATCTTTCAAATGGCGGCGTGCCCCGTTCAGAATTGTAAGAGCCCAAAAAGCCCATTTCGGCGTGAGACCTCAGGACCAACTTATCGGCCAAACGGCTGTACCAAGTTCCTTTGAATTTGATTTTATAAAACTCCAGAAAACGAAACTTTTCTTGGTCAATTAAAGACTGGTTGGGTGTGCCGTCCGGATTTTGAAAATTGGGGTCGTTTTCCAAATTTCCAAAATCTGTACTGTCAAACAAGGAGTAAGGCGGTGTGACTTTAAGGCTCAGGCTGAAATCTGATCCACCCATGGGGAAAATTGGGTTGGTAAACGTATTGTTTCGGCTCAGGGCCACAGTATAGGAGAAATTATTGGAGTTTCCATTTCCAAACGTAAAAAGCCCCGTGTTAAAGTTGCTCAAATTAAAAAACTGGAAACTAACCGCTTGTGATAAAGTAAAGAAATCGTCGGGCACTTTAAGTCTTTTGGCCAAACCGATGGTTATGCCATCTATGGTAAAACTTCTGTCTTTATCTACATCGTTGGTAAATCCGTTAAACAAAAACTGTTTGCTACGAGACAATGAAAGTGAAAACTGCTGGGGCTTTCTGCCACCCAACCAGGGTTCTACAAAGTTGAGACTAAAAATTCTGGAAGTTCTACTGGCTTGAAGGCGCAAGGCAATATTTTGGCCATCTCCCATCGGTAGCGGCTTGTATTCTTCGCCTTTGAAAATATTGCGCAGAGAGAAGTTGTTGAATGCCAGGCCCAGTGTACCGATAAAACCGCCTCCACCGAACCCACCCTGAAGTTCTATTTGGCTGGAGCCCTTTTCTACCAGGCTGTAGTTTAAATCCAGCGTGCCTTCGTTGGGGTTTACATTTTGGAACTGAGGTTCAATTTTTTCCGGGTCAAAAAAGTTGGTTTGTCCCAATTCTCTAACCGTGCGCACGATATTTTCTTTGCTGTACACCTGTCCGGGTCGCGTGCGCAACTCACGGTAAATAACGTGGTCGTTGGTTTTGGTGTTTCCGGATACGGTAATGTTGTTAAAATAAGCGAGCTTGCCTTCTGCAATTCTGATTTCGAAGTTTATGGTATCGTTTTGCACACCCACCTCTACCGGAGTGATGGTTGAAAACAAATACCCGTTGTTTTGATAGAGGTTGGTGAGATCGTCGGCATCGGGTTTGGATTTGTCAGCAATGCGCTCTCTAAACAAAACGCCGTTGTAAACGTCGCCTTTTTGAATGCCCAACTTGGCGCGTAAAGACTGGTCTGTAAACACGCTGTTGCCCACAAAGTTGATTTCGCCGAAATAGAACTGGTTGCCCTCTTCCATTTTAATTTTCAAGTCGATCCGCTTCTTGCTGACATTGATTATGGAATCCGAGATAACGCGTGCGTCTCTATAGCCACGCTCTTTGTATTTGTCTATCATCGCTGTCAAGTCTGCCTGAAAATTTTCTTCTACGTACTTAGATCTTTTTAAGAAGCGTCCGGGAAAAACCTGTTTGGTTTTTTTCATCCATTTTTTTATGCGCCAGTTCGAGTATCGCTCGTTTCCTTCTATGATGATTTTTCGGATTTTTACTTTCTCGCCTTTGTCAACCCTGACCAACATTTTCTCTTGGTTGACTTTTGCCGTATCGGATTCTGCTAGAGTGGTGATGTAAGCTTTTGCATTTAGGTAACCTTTTTCTTTGTACTGGTTTTCGATAAAGTTTTTGGTGTTTGTGATGAGGTTTTCCGTAATTTTTATGCCTTTGTTCAGCGAAGCGTCTTTGATGAGTTCTTTGGATTTTCGCTTTTTCACACCGTCTATTCGGACATCTGACAGCTCGGGGAGTTCTTTAATTTCCAATTCGAGCCAAACCTTATCGCCTTCTATTTTAGTGATGTAAAAATTGACATCGCTAAACAGTCCCAAACTCCAAAGTCGTTTGGTGATATCGCTGAGTTTTACCCCCGGGATGGTTATTTGCTGTCCTTCTATCAGGCCCGTGTAGGTAACTATAGTCTGCGGATTGTAAGAGACGATTCCGGTTACTTTCAGCTCTTCGAGAAAATAGTTTTGTCCATTGGTAAAGTTTAATTCTTGCGCTTGCAGTCCGTAAAAACCAACCGAAAAGAGGCAAAAAGTAATATATAGAAAGTATCTTTTAAGCATATTTTATGTAAGTTGTTCGCTCGTTTTACCAAATCTTCTCTCTCTTTTTTGATAATCTACCAAGGCTTCCTGCAGGTTTTCTTTCCTGAAATCGGGCCACAAAACCGGGGTGAAAAAAAGTTCAGCATAAGCTGCTTGCCATAGCAGGAAATTGCTGATTCTGAGTTCACCACTCGTTCTGATCATCAAATCTACATCTGGTAAATTGTGCGTGTAAAGATGATTATTAATCGTGGATTGGTCAATACCGTCGGGCGAAATTATGTTATTTTTAACTTTGATGGCAATGTTTTTAACGGCCTGTTCCAGTTCTTCGCGTGCACCATAAGACAGGGCCAAGGTAAGTATCATATTGCTGTTGCTTTTGGTGAGGGTCATCACTTCTTGCAACTGCGCGTATGCTTTTTTTGGAAGTTGAGACAGCCTGCCGATGGCATTGAGCCGGATGCCGTTTTTTTGCAAGGTTGGCAGTTCTTTTTTCAAAGCATTCATCAACAAGTTCATGAGCGTATCTACCTCTGGTTTTGGTCTTTTCCAATTTTCGGTTGAAAAGGCATAGAGTGTGAGAAATTTGATGCCCCATTTGGCGGCATACTCCACCGTTTCTTTCACAGATTTGGTTCCTGATTCATGTCCCGCCACACGCATCAAGCCTTGCTTTTTGGCCCAACGCCCGTTGCCATCCATGATGATGGCTACGTGGTTTGGCAAAAATTCTTTGGTCAATATGTTGTTTTCGTCGTTCATTATTCTCTGCAATAACAGGGGCGTTTTCCGAAGGTGTACGTGAGTGTAAACCCCGAAAATACAAACCAGTCTTTGCTGTTGATGTTTCCAAAATTTTCGCCGTCAAAGGTATCACTATCATTGGGATTACTCAAATCTAAATTGTCTGTAAAAGTTGTGCGTGCACCAATTTCTGCACCTAATATAAATCTTTCATTGAGTTTTACTTTGTAACCCACCGTTAGTGGAATAGCAAAGTCTTCGTCATCACCGTCTCTGGTTCCGAATTGAAAAAAACTCAATCCCAGGTATACGTAGGGTGTGTGTGTGAAGCCGTATTCGTGCAAATCAAATTCAAAAAAATTGAATTCCATACCTACGGAAGCTTCTTTGATGGTGTTTTTAAAGGCAAAACCTCTTTGTCGGCGTCTCGAGTTATCTGAATCTTTGTCATTGGCAGCCACACGCGAATACATAAAACTGGCTCTGTAGCTGTATCTCGGACTCCTGTTCCATTTTACCAAAGCCCCAACTGCAAATCGGTTTGGATCTATATAATTGTCGCTTCCCACGTCCGAAATAAGGTTGCTGCCCCCGAGAAAGGCACCTACTTCGTAGATCTGGGCATTCGAAACCATTCCTGTGGCCAGCATCAAAATAGTGATAATCAGATGTTTCATTATTCTAAAAGTTTGCAAATATAACCAAATATGCTTTGTAATCAAGGCGCAAGGGGCGATACTGCGTTAAAACTTTGAGATGGCTAAAATATTGTGGATGATCGGTACAGGACGTCAGTTTCTTTTGTCTTCCCCCCATAGAAGTTTTTTGCGTATGGTCTTGAAGAAACTGTCTCCTTGCAGTTCTATCATATTGATATGGAATGGGGCTTTTTCTATGGTAATTTCGGTTTGGTTGCTGATGGTTTCTATGGTAGAATCAAGGGAAATCAAATAGGAAGGCTCTCTACCTGATACTTTCAGTTTGATAGACATCGAATCAGGCACAATGAGTGGCCGCGCATTGAGGTTGTGCGGCGCTATGGGCGTAATGACAAGGGCTTTGGTGTCCGGACTGATGACAGGCCCTCCGCAACTCAGCGAATATCCGGTAGAACCGGTGGGTGTAGATATGATTAACCCATCTGCCCAATAAGCATTCAAATATTCGTCGTTGAGCCAGGTTTCAATCACAATCATAGAGGTGGTGTTGCGGCGGCTGATGGTGATTTCGTTAAGTGCTACATCTTTTTCCAAAAAACCGGCATACTTAGGGTGTGACCGTATTTGTATCAAACTTCTCCGGCTGATGGAGTATTGGCTGTGTGTCAAATTTTCAAGGGCTTTTTCGAAATCATCTTGTTGTACATTGGCCAAAAAACCCAACCGACCGATGTTTAAACCCAACACCGGGATGCCGGTATCTTTTACATAGTTGACAGAGCGAAGTATGGTTCCATCTCCGCCTATGCTAAGGAACAAATCAAAACTGCTGTCCAAATCTTGGGAGGATGAGAAGGTTTGCATATCTGCAACATCAAAGTTTTCTTTGACTGCGCTTTGGTGTAGATCTTTTTCTAAATAGGTAGTGAAATCAAATTTTCTGACAGCAGCCAATACATGCTTCAAAGCCGGCATGATGCCACTGTGTTGTATGTATCCGAAAACTGCAATTTTAAGAGGCATGTTCAGATATTTAGGTATTTCTTCAGGTATTCGGACCTTTCTTTAAGATTGCTTCTGAGCTTGTCTTCATCGTGTTCCGATTCTACCTCGTAGCCATATCGCCTAAAAGTCTGCAACATTGGGTTGATGGCAGACTGGCTGGTTTTAATGGTCACTTCAATCCTGTCATCTATATGTCGGGTAACAAAACAACCCAACAATTTGGCGTCGTTTGATTCCACAATTTGACAAATTTGACTCATGGCATAGTCTTTCAAGTTGTGTGATACCACCAAAATATTTCCGGGTTCTTTCAAAAAAGGCGTATCGTAAAAAACTTCTAATACATCTTCCAAGGCGTAGTAACCCATGTAGTAATTTTGGTCGTTTACTACTGGCATAATATCTGTTTCATTTTGCACAAAAGCGCCCATCACATCGAGCCAATTGGTGGTTGATTTCACAAAAAAATGCTCAAATAAATATGCCAAATCTGCCAATGTTTTGGTTTCATCAAAATCGGTCAGGTCTTCGTTGGGCAACAAACCCTGCCAATAGTTATCTGAAATCACAGGCAGATGGGTGTGCTTGTCTTTTTTAAAGGCCTTTTTTACATCTTGAATACGGCTCTCCAAATGGAGCGGTTTTAAATCTACATTGATGTAGTCTGAAATGTTCATAGCAGTTTGTTTCACTCGAGCTAGTTGGCATGCAAAATAATGAATTTAAACGACTCAAAACGTTTTTGGACTTTGTATTTTTGCAATACAAAAAACAATCCATGACAAAGTTAAGTGTTAATATCAATAAAATAGCAACCTTGCGCAATGCCAGAGGGGGAAATATGCCTGATTTGCTCAAAGTTGCTACAGATATTGAGCGGTTTGGCGGACAAGGCATAACCATTCATCCGCGTCCCGACGAGCGTCACATCAGGTATCAAGATGCATTTGATTTGATGAAGGTTGTCAAAACTGAATACAACATTGAAGGCAACCCCATTCCAAAGTTTATCGATATGGTTCTGCAAATACAACCTACACAAGTCACCTTAGTGCCTGATGCCGAAGACGCCATTACCTCCAATGCCGGATGGGACACCGTCAAACACCGGCATTTTTTGCAAGAAGTCATTCAAGAATTTAAACGCAACAATATACGATGCTCCATTTTTGTGGATCCGGATGTCAAAATGATAGAAGGTGCCAAAGCCACGGGCACAGATAGAATTGAGCTCTACACCGAGTCGTTTGCGAGTGGTTTTGCGCAAGACCATATAAAGTGTATTGAACCTTATGTAGCGGCAGCAGAAACTGCCCACAAATTGGGTTTGGGCATCAACGCCGGGCACGACCTCAGCTTGCAAAACATTGCTTTTTTTGCGCAGCATATTCCCAATTTGCTCGAAGTTTCCATCGGGCATGCACTTATCTGCGAATCAATCTACTTGGGTCTGGAAAACGTCATTCAAATGTATTTACAAAAACTACAAGTTTCTTAAGTAAGATGAACCAACCGCTACTTCATTCCATAGTACTCGGACAAGGCAAACCATTACTGATTCTTCATGGCTTTTTGGGTATGTTGGACAATTGGAAAACCATAGGAAATCAGTTGGCGAACGACGGTTTTCAAGTGCATCTCATCGACCTGCGCAACCACGGCAACAGCTTTCACAGCGATGAATTTAACTACGATGTGATGGCCGACGATATCAAAAAATATAGTGATTCCCACCAACTCAACTCCTGCTGTATCCTAGGACATTCGATGGGCGGAAAAGTGGCGATGAAAGTTGCCGTATCCTATCCGAATTTCGTGTCAAAACTCGTGGTGGTAGATATTGCGCCCAAAACCTATCCGCCGCATCACGGTGAAATCCTCAAAGGACTAAGTGCCCTTCCGCTCGATAGTATTCAAAGCCGTCAAGAGGCCGACGAAGCACTCGCCGTTTATGTTGCTGAAAAAGCCGTTCGTCAATTTTTGTTGAAGAATCTTTACCGATCCAATACCGGTAGGTTCGAATTGAAATGCAACATAGAAGTACTGGCCAAAGCAGAAGCCAAAATAGGTGAAAACTTCTCTATAACCGATCAATATCTCGGCGAAACTCTTTTTGTAAGAGGTGAAAATTCGGGATATATAGAAGATTTAGACAAATTAGTCATTCAAAATCATTTTCCAAAAGCAACCCTCCAAACTATTGCGTCTGCCGGCCATTGGGTGCATGCCGAAAATCCTAAAGATTTTTACAACAGTGTAAAGTTGTTTCTAGAAGATTGAAACCCTCGCTCAAAAAAAGGTGTAAATAGAATACGAAAAAGGGCAGTCTTTAAAACATTCAAAAGGTTTGTGTAATTTTGTTTCACCAAAAAATAGAGGTCTGATGCAAAATCCTAAGGTAAGAATGGATGAACCACATGTTACCATCGGTTTAAACTTCTTAAAAAACCTCAAAGGATATCCAAGGTATTTCATTTCTGAGCCAAACGCTCAGGAAGCATGACTGTTGAAAACACTTGTATTGAGCGAAATCGAAATAAATAAAAATAAACACATGAAACTCATTATCCGATTACTCACATCAGCCGTTGCCGTCATGGCAATAGCCGCACTCCTGCCGGGTGTATCCGTTACAAGTTACTGGACCGCCGTGGGTGTGGCTATTGTGCTTTCCCTGCTCAATATTTTTGTAAAACCCATCCTGATTTTTTTCACACTTCCCGTGACCCTTTTTACTTTCGGACTGTTCTTATTGGTCATCAATGCCGTCATTATTTTGATTGTAGCCGAACTCATTCAAGGCTTTACAGTCAGTTCGGTATGGAGTGCTATCTTTTTCAGTATTTTGTTGTCACTTTTGCAATCATTCCTTTTTTCATTCTTGAGAGAAAATTAATTATTATTTTAAAATTAATTTTTATTATTGTAAAATTTTACAGTTTATTTACAAAACAAACAAAATTAAACGTATGAATCACAAGTATTTACTCATTTGGCTATTGGCTCTGTTGTTGGGCTTTTCAGCCTGTAGCGGCGACGATGATGGTGCCGCTATCATAGAAGAAGAAGTGGTAGCCTCGCCCGGCTCGGCTGATTTCTCTAACTATGTTTCTATCGGTAATTCCCTCACAGCCGGTTTTGCAGACGGAGCACTTTTTGTACAAGGTCAGGAAAATTCATTTCCAAAAATTTTGTCGGAACAGTTTAAACTGGCAGGCGGAGGTGAATTCACCATCCCGTTGATGAACGATAATTTAGGCGGCATGCTGGCCGGTGGCCAACAAATTTTACCCAACCGATTGGCTTTAGCCCAAACGCCAAACGGATTGCTTCCACAAGTCATTTCAGGTAGCCCTACCACAGAGGCAACGAATGTTTTGGTCGGCCCTTTTAACAATATGGGCGTGCCCGGTGCCAAGAGTTTTCACATAGTTACCCCCGGGTTTGGCAATCCGGCCAATATTTCGCTAGGTCGAGCCAACCCGTATTTTGTTCGAATGGCATCCAGCCCAAATGCAACCGTTTTTGCCGATGCCCTGGCGCAGAATCCTACTTTCTTTTCTTTGTGGCTAGGCAACAATGATGTGCTGAGTTTTGCCTTGTCAGGTGGTACGGGTGTAGATCAAACCGGAAATTTAGACCCCGCTACTTATGGTGCCAACGACATCACAGACCCAACTGTGTTTGCTTCCGTTTACAATACAATCCTCACCGCTCTGACTGCTAGTGGTGCCAAGGGTGTAGTAGCCAACATTCCCGATGTATTTACCATTCCTTTTTTTACTACTGTTCCTAACAATGCCTTGGTACTCAATGCCTCACAAGCTGCCAGTTTGACCGGATTTTTTCAAGCTTTCAGCGGCATTTTCACCCAAGTTCTTTTGTTGCAAAACGTTCCTGCACAACAAGCCGTTGCTTTGGCTTCTCAATACGCATTTACTTTTACGGAAGGCCCCAACCGCTTTCTAATTTCTGTTCCCGCAACCCAAACCAATCCGCTGGGATTGCGACAAATGACTCCGGAAGAATTGTTGGTTTTGACAATCGATCAAAATGCACTCAGAAATCAAGGATATGGCTCTGTAGCCATTACACCCGATGTACTACAGGTACTAGGCTTATTACAGGCCGGCGGAACGCCTACGCCTCAACAAGCGCAGTTGGTGCTCAATGCCGTTAATCCAATTGCAGACAAAGACGCTTTGGATTCCGATGAATTGGCCATGATATCCAATGCCGCGTCTCAATATAACGCCACTATAGCTGCTTTGGCACAACAATTTGATCTGGCTTTGGTAGATGCAAAATCTTTACAGCTTCAGGTACTCAACGGTGGTATTCCTTTTGAAGGCGGTATCCTGCGCCAACCTTTGGTGACGGGCGGTGCTTTTTCGCTCGATGGTGTGCACCCGTCTCAAAGAGGATACGCAGCCATTGCTAACGAATTTATCAAAGCCATCAATGCCAAATACGGCGCTACTTTACCTTTGGTTAATTTGATTGATTTCAACACTTTGTTCTTGCCGTAAAATAAATTAAACATAAAAAGGCCGACAATTGTCGGCCTTTTTTATTTGAGAATGAGAAATTATTTGGCCTAGTTGCCAGAGCCCAATTCTTGTGTTTCGGTGTTGTTTTTCAGATATTTTTCAAGAAATTGATCTTGCTCCCAAAGCAGGTGTAAGATATTTTCTCTGGCTTGGTATCCGTGGCTTTCTTTGGGTAAAATCACCATGCGGGCATTACCACCCAAACCTTTTATAGCCTGAAAATAACGTTCTGTCTGCAAAGTAAACGTTCCCGGATTGTTATCGGCCTCACCATGTGTCAATAAAATGGGTTTTTTCATTTTGTGTGCGTTCATAAAAGGAGACATGGTGTTGTAAATGTTCGGATCGTCCCAATAATTGCGCTGTTCTCTCTGAAACCCGAACGGCGTCAGCGTTCTATTGTAGGCACCACTTCTGGCGATGCCACATGCAAACAAGTCGGAATGTGTCAACAAATTTGCCGTCATAAAGGCTCCATAGGAATGGCCACCCACACCTACCCTTTTTCTGTCTATGTAGCCCAATTTATCTACGGCATTGATAGCAGCTTCTGCATTGGCGTTTAGTTGCTGTATAAAAGTATCGTTGGGTTCTTTGTCTCCTTCTCCAACTATGGGGAATGCGGCATCGTCAAGCACAGCGTATCCTCTGGTGACCCAATAAATAAATGAACCATAGGACGGAAAGGTAAACTCATTCGGGTTTTGGGTGTTTTGTCCGGCACTGCTTTTGTCTTTAAATTCTATAGGATAGGCCCAGATGAGCAGGGGCAACTTTTCTTTCTTGACCTTGTCGTATCCAACGGGCAAATACAGCGTTCCGGAAAGTTCTACACCATCATTCCGGGTGTATTTTATCACTTCTTTGTGCACGTCTTTGATACTCTCAAAAGGATTTTTAAAACGGGTAATCTGTGTAAGCTTATTACTGCCTTTGATGTTTCTGAAATAGTAGTTTGGAAATTCGCTTTTCGATTGAATACGCACCAATACCAAACCTTTCTTCAAGTCTTCAATAGATAAAATGTCTTCTTTTTTATCGGTGAAGGAAGATTGATATAATCTTTTCTTCTGCAAGGTTTTTAAGTTGAGTTGGTCTATAAATGGGAATTGTCCTTTTGCGCTATAGCCATCGCCAATTAGAAAAGCATTTTCTTTTTCTATGGCAAGTACGTTTCTGTTGAAAACATTTCTTTTGGTTTCAAAATTGCCCGGATCGGCATACACATCTTGTGAGTTTCTGTCTGAAATCAATTTAGGTGCCTCATTAGGATTTGAAGGGTTAATCAGGTAGGTCTTGGTGTTGCGGGTATCGTACCAATTGTCATATACCACCGCAGCGGTATCATTACCCCAAATAACGCCTGAAAATCGCTGTTGTGTTTTGGCCAAGGATTTAGGCACTTCTGCGAAAGGCGCATCCCACACAAACAGTTCATCGCGGAAAGGAACGTCTATGGACGGATCGCCGCCATCCAAGGCTTCTACAAAGTAGAGTGTTGCCGGTTGGTCGTTTCGCCAATTCATACTTCTTCTGCCTTTGTAGGTAGCCATAAAACCTTTGGGTTGTATTTCTCTGAGCGGGATTTCGTTGACCACTTTAATGAGTTTTCCGTTCAAATCATACACTGCTGTTTTTTCCGGAAAGCGATTCCAAGGCACTACATATGAAAACGGTTTTTGGATGGTAGAAACCATCAAAAAATTTCCGTCAGGCGAAAAGTCTTCATCAACATACATGTCTTTTGTCATGTAAAGGGTTTGCGAACCATTGATGTTTACTTTGTACAATTCGGACATAAGCAGGTTTTCGAAGTTGAACTCGTCTGTAGGATTTTTTAACAAATCTTGGTAGGTTCTGTTCTGAGAAACCTTGCCCGAGGTGTTTGATACTACAGGCCCGAGTGGCATGTCTTTGGACTGATCTATGAGTTCTGCCCTGTCTTTTGGCAACATGCGCACCAACAAATGCTGGTTGTCATTGTACCATTTAAAAGGACTGCCTGCATTGGCGTTTAAGTTTGCATCCGTCAGCTTCACAGCTTTGGCCGTTGCCACATCCAACAACCAAAGTTCTACACCGCTTTTGGCAGTGTGCGTAAAAGCTACTTTTGATTGGTCCGGAGACCAACTTATATAACTGATATTCGGATTTTGTGGCAAACCGCTCACTTGAACCTCTTCGGTATCCGATACTCTGCGAACCTTTAAGTTGTTGACATAGGTCACACGTGAAGATATGTTGGTCTTCGGATTGATTCTGAGGCCGCCGAGCCTGAACTCTTCCTGACTCAAGTCTTCTAAAGTCTTGTATGTACTTCTGTAAGTAAGAAGCATGTATTGTTTGGCGTCATCCATCAAAACGGAAGGCGCACGTTCGTAGTCTGCAAGAGCCAAAATTTCCTTGGGTGGCTTTTGATAATCCAAGTTTTCTTGCGCAAACAAGAGTCCGGAGACTAGAAATAACAAAAAAGCAAGTGGTTTTTTCATGGTTAAATAATTTAGACTACTAAAGTATTTGTAAAACTTTATAAAGCATGTTAATAAAAATGTAATTTATTGACCCACAGCGAACGATATTTTATTCAATCAGCCCAAAATGAAATAAATATTTTGAATTATATATAAATTCTATGTATTTAGTATAATTTATAAAAAAAATCAATTTGTTAAATTTGTAACATCCTTTTTTTATTTCAAATTGGTTTCTATCTTTGCCCAAGAATTCGTTTAAAAAAGAGTCCAAAAAAATGAAAAATTTTCAAAATATGATTTGTTGCATGATGTGCCAAGGAAACTTGGAGGTTCTCTCGTGTAGCTAATTATATTTACAATTGCCATACATGAAAAAGCCTCCTCACAAGGGAGGCTTTTTTAATTTTAAAATATTTGAAAAAGGAAAATGATTGTTTAATTTTTAAAAAGTTCATCCATGAAAACGCTTGCCCATCTCGTCCTAAAAGCTGCATCACCCTTCATAAATTCATGTATGTGTATGTGCGTTGACGACATGATAGGTTTTGCCTGTTTGGATGCTAACTAAACTACCCGGGCCACCAAAACACTATCGACAATTTGGTGGCCTTTTTTTAAACAATTTTAAATTTTAAAACCATGAGCTCAAATATTTTTCAAATCCGTGGACAAAGCGAAGGTCCTGCCCAACTACATGTTAGTGCACGCGGGTTTTCCATCCATGTGGACCAACCCGAATCGTTGGGAGGTAGCAACACCGCACCCAATCCGTTGGAATATCTATTGGCCGGATTGGCCGGCTGTGTAAACGTTGTGGCACACCGCGTTGCCGAAGAGTTGAATATCAAAATATACGAGTTGTGCATCGATGTAGCCGGCAGCCTAAATCCCGATAAGTTTCTAGGTAAATTTACCCTCGATCGGGCGGGTTTTCAGACCATCCAAGTTCGCATACATGCACGCACGGATGCTTCGGATGAAAATCTCAGAAAATGGTTAAACATTATTGAAACGCGAAGCCCGGTGAGAGATGTATTGGGAAAAGGTACACCCATAGGGCTATCGCTCCAAAGAAAAGTTAGAGAAGAATATTGTGTTTAGTTTGTTTGGTTTGTTAGGGAGACCGCGGAGAAGTCACTTTTTCTGCTTCATCTACGACCTGCTTCCGAGCGGTCTCTCTTCTTTAAAACGTAAAAAATGTCTATAAAAACGATACAATTAGAAAAAGTACAGACCGAAAAAGGTCATACGCTAGCGAACGTTGCACTTACTTACGAAACCTTCGGTCCAGAGCTAGGACAAGCACCTGTGGTTCTAGTGGTGCATGCACTCACCGGAAATTCCAAAGTTTGTGGTGCCAAGGGTTGGTGGCAAGACGTCATCGGACCCAACAAAGCAATAGACACCAATCACTATACCGTATTTGCTCCCAACATACCCGGAAACGGTTATACGGGTAGCGCGTATTTGATTGAGAACTATCGAGAATATTCGGCTCGCGACATCGCTCAAATCATTCATTTGGGACTTCAAAAACTCGGTATCTCTAAAGTTTATGCAGCCATTGGTGGCTCTATCGGCGGTGGGATTGTTTGGGAGTTAGCCGCTGCCAAACCCCATTTTATCGAGCATTTGATTCCGGTGGCATCAGACTGGAAAGCATCAGACTGGTTGTTGGCCAACACCTTTATCCAAGACCGTATTCTCAGCCATTCTTCCCACCCCTTGGAAGATGCACGTATGCACGCCATGACTTTTTACCGCACAGCCCAATCGTTTAGAAATAAATTCAACCGAACCCTAAACACAGAAGTTGGCATCTTTAACGTGCAAACCTGGCTGGCGCACCACGGCACCAAACTGCGCGAGCGCTTTACGCTATCTGCCTACAAAACGCTCAACCACCTGTTGGCAAGCATAGACATCAGTCGCGGACGCGGAGATTTTGCCACGGCAGTGCGGGAAATCAGTTCCACAATACACATCGTAGCCGTGGATACCGACCTGTTTTTCGTACCCGAAGAAAGCCGAAGAACCTACACTTGCCTCATCAAATTGGGCAAAAAAGTGCACTACCATCAAATCCAATCCATACACGGGCACGACGCTTTTTTGATTGAGTACGACCAACTGAGCCGCATACTTGCAGGTATTTTTGTCAAAAACGAGGTATTGCTCTCAGAAATGTAACTGCTTTCAAAATCATTTGGGTGTGTTTTCTGAAACGGCTTCCGCCCGATTTCAGAAAACCGGGCTGTCCGCTCATAGACCCGATTCGGAAAACCGAATCGGGTGCTAACCGCTACCATCCCTCACACAATTCAACACTTCAAAATACATATAAACCTAAAAAAATAAATTATGGCCCAACTCAACATCCTCCTTTTCGGCATCGGAAAAATAGGGAGTACATTCGTCAACAAATACATAGAAAGGCAAGAAGAAATTGCCGCGCAGAAAGGCATCAAACTCCATTTAGGTGCTATTGCCAATTCCAAGTTTGTCTTTTGGGCAGCCTCAGAAAGCCCAAACAAACAGTGGATTGCCGATCTGGAAAACTATCAAAAACCTTACAAATTAGAAAATGTGGTCCACAAGTTTCAATCGCTTTACGGCGAAAATCTAGTGGCAGTAGATGCAACAGCAGACGAGCATTTGGCACAGCACTATCCGTTTTTGATTGAAAGCGGGTTTCACATTGTCTCAGCCAACAAAACCGCAAACGTTCAACCCATAGATTTTCACATCGGCCTGCGTAACCTACTCAAAGAAAACCAAAAAAAATTTTTCTACGAAACCCACGTAGGTGCCGGACTGCCCGTGCTCGAAACCCTTCGCAGGCTGTATCAATCCGGCGATGAAGTCACACGCGTCAGGGGAGTGTTTTCGGGTTCTTTGAGCTATATCTTTAACACCTTCTCCGAAGAAAACAAAAGTTTCTCGCAGGTGCTCGATGAAGCCGAAAAACTAGGCCTCACCGAACCCGATCCGCGCACAGATCTCAGCGGAATAGACGTGGCCAGAAAACTGCTTATCATTGCCCGAGAACTCGGTATTCATAAAGAACTCAATGCCGTAGAAGTGGAGTCACTATTGCCCAAAAAACTCAACGGACATACCACGCTGCATCAGTTTAAAAGCCGTATAAAAGAACTCGACAGCCTATACCAATCGCGTAAAAGAGAACTCAAAAAAGACGAAGTGTTTCGGTATGTAGGCGAATGGGATTTAAAAAGTAAAACCCTTAAAGTGCGTTTGCAAACCTTTCCGAAGGAACACACTTTGGGCTATATCAGTGGCACAGAAAACGTGTTTGAGATATATACCAAATCCTACCAACCAGAACCGCTGGTCATCAAGGGCAGTGGCGCCGGACTCGATGTCACCTCAAACGGATTGTTGAGAGACGTGCTCAAGATAGCCGAGTTTGTACCCAGCACGGTTGTCTAACCCAAAAACTGCATCAGGTCTGCCACCATTTTTTGACTGCCGGCATAAAAAGGGGTGCGTTGATGAAGCGCAGTAGGTTCTATATCGAGTATGCGTTGCTGCCCGTTGGTAGCCAAACCACCGGCTTGTTCAATGATAAAAGCCATGGGATTGCACTCGTAGAGCAAACGGAGTTTTCCCTGTGGCGAAACAGCCGTCTGCGGATACAAATAAATGCCGCCTTTGATCATGTTGCGGTGAATGTCTGACACCAACGAACCTATATATCTGGAAGTGTATGGCCTGTCTTCAACTTCCTGCTGGCAATATTTTATGTAATTTTTGACACCTTGCGGAAAATGGACATAATTGCCCTCATTGACAGAGTAAATAGCGCCGTTTTTGGGAAATTGGATTTGGGGATGGGACAGGTAAAAAGTGCCAATAGCCGGATTGAGCGTAAAACCATTTACGCCGTGTCCTGTGGTGTAAACCAACATGGTACTCGAACCGTAAATTACATAACCCGAGGCCACTTGCCTGTGTCCGGGTTGTAGAAAATCGGACAAGGTAACCGGTGTTCCTATAGGTGTCACGCGCCTGTAGATTGAAAAAATAGTGCCCACAGACACATTCACATCTATGTTCGACGAACCGTCGAGCGGATCGATTAGCAGCACATAATGATTGGTATTTGTATTGCTTTTGCCCGAAATACTGATGAAGTCTTCATTTTCTTCTGAGGCAATACCACATACAATTTCACGGTTAGACAAGGCCTTGATAAAAGCCTCATTGGCAAATACATCCAATTTTTTCTGATCTTCGCCTTGTATGTTTTCGCTGCCCGCGTTGCCCAATATATCAACCAGACCGGCTTTGTTAACCTCGTGATTGACCACTTTTGCAGCCAACCGAATCGAATTGATAAGTCGTGACAGTTCGCCGGTTGAATAACTAAAAGCAGCTTGGTTTTCTATGATAAACTCACCTAAAGTTTGATTTTCATGTGGCATATGGCGGTTTTGCATACAAATATCGACAAAATTGTTACATTTATACAAATCTATTGGATAAAAACGACTTAGATTTAACTTTGCGCAGAATATATAACAAAATGTTAGTAAAAATTAGAAAGGCATCTTCCAAAGATGTGTCGGATATTTTGAATCTCATCCGCGAGCTGGCCGCCTTCGAGCGTGAACCGGATGCGGTTGAAGTCAGTATTGACGAACTGATTCGAGATGGTTTTGGCGAGCAACCACTGTTTCACGTGCTTATTGCCGAAATGCCGTCGGGCGAAATTGCCGGTATGGCTTTGTACTACGTGAGGTATTCTACCTGGAAAGGCAAAACGCTGCATTTGGAAGACTTAATTGTCAAAAACAAATTCAGGTCACAAGGCATCGGGTCGCAATTGTTCGACGCTTTTCTAAAAATCGTCAGAGATGAAAAAGTGCGCCGCGCAGAGTGGGTGGTGTTGGACTGGAACCAAAACGCCATCGACTTTTACGAAAAAAACGGTGCAAACATTCTAAAAGACTGGCATCTTGTACAAATAGATCAAAAAGCAGTGCAACGTAAATTTAACTCTTAAATATGCGAATATTCAAATTTGGTGGGGCTTCCGTAAAGGACGCCGAAAGCGTGAGAAATGTATTTAATGTGTTAAAAAAAGTAGGCCATCAAGACACCCTGCTCGTCATTTCGGCCATGGGAAAAACCACCAATGCTTTGGAGGAGGTTATTCACAACTATTTTCATCAACCCGACGACCTTCAAGAATCAATACAAGAAGTGGCAAAATTTCACAACCAAATCGCTTTAGATTTATTTGAGAACGAACAACATCCCATATTCAAGGAAATCCGTTTTTTAGTGGCCGAGCTAAAGACTTTTTTTGAACGTAACAAATCGACCAAGCATCCATTTGTATATGACCAAGTGATTGGCTACGGCGAGTTGTTGTCCACCAAAATTGTGAGCGCCTATCTCAACCATGAAAGCATCGAAAACGAATGGCGCGACGTTCGCGAATGCATCAAAACCGACAGCAACTACAGAGATGCCAATGTAGATTGGGAACAAACCCAACAGCGCATTTCGACTAAAGTTGAAAGGGGAAAAATGTACATCACACAAGGCTTTTTAGGCTCCGATGCCAATTCGTTTACCACGAGTTTGGGACGCGAAGGCTCAGACTATACCGCCGCCATCTTTGCCTACTGCCTAAATGCCGAAAGCGTCACCATCTGGAAAGACGTGCCCGGTGTGCTCAATGCCGACCCGCGCTATTTTGAAAACGCTACCTTGCTCCATCATATTTCTTATCAAGAAGCCATAGAACTGGCTTTTTACGGCGCATCCGTCATCCATCCAAAAACACTACAACCCTTACAAAGAAAAGAGATTCCGCTCTATGTAAAATCTTTTGTAAACCCGCTTGCAGAAGGCACGTCTGTTAAAAAAGGACAACCCCTGGAGCCTCAAGTCCCCTGCTTTATTGTCAAAAAAAACCAAGTGTTGATTTCACTTTCTTCGTTAGATTTTTCTTTCATCGTAGAAGAAAACATCAGCGAAATTTTTAACCTGCTCTCACAGGCAAAAATGAAAGTAGATGTAATTCAAAACTCCGCCATCAGTTTTTCTGTTTGTGTTGATAACAAATTTAACCACTTGGAAGAAACGCTCAACAAACTCCGCGCAAAATTCAAAGTCACTTGTTACGAACAGGTTTCACTTTACACCATAAGGCACTACGACCAGAAAACCGTGAAGAGCCTCGACAAGGGGCGGGACATCTTGTTAAAACAGTTGACAGCAGAAACCATGCAAATGGTGGTAAAAGCGCAAGCCTAATTTTGTTGCCCGGCTAAAACTTCTTTTGCTATCTTTGTATGTTAGCCAAATACTATGTCATTAATCTCAGCGAAAGAAGTAGCCAAAGTTATCAAAGTTGATAAATACAGGTTTATCGGCACTTTTATCGGTTGGATATTGATGAAAATCTTGCGTATTTCCAAACTGAATGCCGTCTATAAAAAGTATCAACACCTCGATGCCGAAAACTTTGTGAAATCGGTTTTAGACGAGTTAGAAATCAAGTTTGACATCCCCGAGGAAGACCTCAAACGCATTCCAAAAGAAGGTGCTTTCATCACGGTTTCCAACCATCCGCTGGGCGGTGTAGATGGCTTGTTGTTGTTGCATCTGATGCTCAATCAGCGCAAGGATTTTAAAATTATAGCCAACTTTTTGCTACAAAAATTAAAACCGCTCGAGTCTAAAGTGCTTCCTGTAAACCCTTTTGAAAGTCACAAAAATGCACACTCAAGTATTGTCGGGTTTAAAAATGCCTTGTCGCATTTACATGCGGGTTGCCCCTTGGGAATTTTTCCGGCCGGTGAGGTTTCAACCTACCGCGAAGGTAAACTTATAGTGGATAAACCTTGGGAAGAAGCCGCTATAAAACTGACCAAAAAAGCCGGTGTTCCGGTCGTTCCTATTTATTTTCACGCCAAAAACAGCCGCACTTTTTACCTGCTTTCTCAACTGAGCGATACCTTGCGAACGGCTTTGCTTCCGTCCGAGCTTTTCCAACAAAAACGCAGAACCATCAGTGTGCGCATCGGCAAACCCATTTCAGTTAAAAGTCAGGATGAAGTGGAATCGCTTGCCGCATATTCGGGTTTTTTGAGAAGAAAAACCTATTTGTTGGCCAAACCCTTTGAAAAAAATCGGTTTAACCTTAAAAACAAACTTAAAATCCCCAAACCACCCAAAAAAATCATCAAACCCATCAATCCGTCGGACATCGTCAAAGAGGTGGAAGTCATACGCGCCTTGGGTACACGTTTGTTGGTAAGCAGGAATTTTGAAGTTTTTCTGGCAGAGTCTTATCAAATACCCAACTGCTTGCGGGAAATTGGTCGCCTACGTGAAATCACCTTTCGGGAAATTGGAGAAGGCACCAACCAATCTATAGATTTGGATGCATTTGACACCTACTACTACCATATGTTTCTGTGGGACAACGACGCACAAAAAATTGTGGGTGCATACCGCATGGGGCTCGGCAGCGAAATTTTTGCCAAATACGGCATCAACGGGTTTTATACGCAAGATTTGTTTCGCTACGAGCCCGAACTCTATCAGATGATGAGCCAAACCATAGAAATGGGTCGGGCTTTTATCGTGTCGGAATACCAGCAAAAACCCATGCCGCTGTTTCTGCTTTGGCGGGGTATCATTCACACAGCACTCAGACATCCGGAACACAAATATTTGATGGGCGGAGTAAGCATCAGCAACCAATTTTCCAATTTTTCAAAATCGCTGATGATTCAATTCATGAAATCGCATTACTACGATCCTTATATTGCACAGTATGTGCATCCCAAAAAAGAGTTTAAAGTAAAACTGGCCGATGAGGACAAAGACTTTGTGTTGGACGCCACAGAAGCCGATTTGAACAAATTTGATCGTTTTATAGATGAATTGGAACCGGGCGCGTTGCGATTACCCGTTTTGCTGAAAAAATACATCAAACAAAATGCGCGGCTGATTGCTTTCAATGTCGATCCTTTGTTTAATGATGCTGTTGACGGTTTAATGTATATCCGAATATCAGATTTGCCCGAGGAAACCATGAAACCCGTGATGGAAGAATTTCAACGGGAATTGGAACAAAAACTACAAGAGGGCAAAGACATTTCAAACCTTGGGGACGATTTGATGCCGGGTGCATAGAGACATCTACAAAAGTGATATAAAAACAGACTCAGCTTAAAAATAGATTTTCTACAAGTCGTGTCCAAATCGTTTTGATGAATACAAGTTTGCCAAAATTTTTATAAGGCGAAATGAAATATTAAAAGCCTGTGTATTCGAATTTGCCCAACGCGAAAAATATTGAAGAACTAGGGAGTAGCTTTCAAAAGCAGATATCACCTACTACACGCACCCTACTACCCGCTGAATTGTCACCCTGAACTTGTTTCAGGGTCTTACTCGTGTAGGGTTAAGATGCTGAAACGAGTTCAGCATGACAGCATGTGGAGTTCAGCATCAAAGATTATGGAGTTCGGTATGACAGGTGAAGTGGGTTTAGCAGAATCCTGTGTAGCGGATTCATAAACCCTTTATCTGAAAATATAAATTTGTGCGCAAAAAAACTTCTAAATTTGAATAAGACAGAATCCGTTTTTTATAAATTATTCATCCGAACGGCAAATCTCTATCTGCGATGCTTTCTAAATACTGCTTCCAAAGTATCCCCAAATCCGATTTCTCCGCTTCGGTTATTTTTTTAACTTAGACCACAGAAAAAAGCACCCTTTTGATAGACAGAGCATCCATAGACAAAGTATTTGAAACCGCCCGTGTTGAGGAGGTTATCGGTGATTTTGTTCAACTCAAAAAATCAGGATCAAACTATAAAGGCCTCAGCCCGTTTACCGATGAGCGCTCACCGAGTTTCATGGTTTCGCCCGTCAAGCAAATCTGGAAAGATTTCAGCAGCGGAAAAGGTGGCAACGTAGTCGCTTTTTTGATGGAGCACGAACATTTTACCTATCCGGAAGCCATCAAATACCTCGCTAAAAAATACAACATAGAAATTGAAGAAACCTTGCCGTCTCCCGAAGAAAAAGAAGCGGCGGGCGAACGCGAAAGTTTGTATTTGGTTTCAGAATACGCTCAAAAATATTTTGCCAAAACCCTTTGGGAAGACGAAGAAGGAAAAGCGATTGGTCTGAGCTATTTTAAAGAGCGGGGATTTACAGACGAAACCATTCGCAGCTTCGGACTCGGCTATTCACCCGACAGTTGGGACGCTTTCACCAAACAAGCATTGGCAGACGGCTATTTGTTAGATTTTCTGGACAAAACGGGTTTGAGTATCGTTAAAGAAACCAAGAGTTTTGACCGCTTTAAAGGCCGCGTCATGTTCCCGATTCACTCTATGAGCGGTCGTGTGCTCGGCTTTGGCGGACGCATACTCACCAACGATAAAAAAGCCGCCAAATACCTGAACTCGCCCGAAAGCGACATCTACCACAAAAGCAAAGTACTCTACGGACTTTACTACGCCAAACAAAGCATCGCCAAAGAAAACAGTTGCTATTTGGTGGAAGGCTACACCGATGTCATTCAACTCCACCAACGGGGTGTGCAAAACGTGGTGGCATCGAGCGGGACGGCACTCACGCCCGACCAAATCAGGCTTATCCGAAGGTTGACAAACAACATCACAGTGTTGTTTGACGGTGATGCGGCCGGACTACGCGCCTCACTTCGCGGCATCGACCTCATTTTGGAAGAAAACATGAACGTCAAAGTCTGCAGTTTCCCGGAAGGGGACGATCCGGACAGCTTTGCCCGCACACATGAATACGAAGAAATCGTGTCATTTTTAGAAGAAAACGCCAAAGATTTTATTCAATTCAAAGCCGAATTACTGGCCAAAGACGCCAAGAACGATCCTATCAAAAAGGCGGAATGTGTGCGTGATATGATTGAGAGTATTTCTAAAATTCCGGACAAAATCAGTCAGGAAATTTACGTGAAGGAATGCTCCAAAATCATGGACATTTCTGAAGAAGCCTTGTTTTCTTCGCTCTACCAATTAACCAAAGGCAAAATTAGGCAGGCAAACAAACAAGAAAAACAACAACGTGCCACCACAGGTTTAACTGCCGTACAAACCGTACAAGAAAAAGTAAACCAACTGCACGAGTTGGAGACCGACATCATTCGTGCATTACTACTGTTTGGCGATAAAGAAGCCGAGTTTGAAGACCTTATCCTCAAACAGAACAATCAAAACCAGTTGGAATTGGTTGCCGAAAAATACAGCTGTAAAGTCTTTGAAAAAATATTTTTGGATTTGCAACAAGACGAAATTGATTTTTCGCACCCCGATTTTAAAGCACTCTACCATTTGTTGGTGCAAAAGTTTCAAAGTGATGAAGGCATAGACCTCAAAAACCTGTCTCACGCTTTAGACAAAACCGCTAACGAAATTGTCTCCGACATCTTGATGAATGAAGAGCAATACCAACTGCACAACTGGGAACGAAAAAATATTTTCGTCAAGGTAAAAGATAAAAGCATCGCCCAATTTGTCAGTGAGATTATTCTTAACCTCAGAAGCTACCTCATAGAGCAAAAAAAAGTGGAACTCATGCAGCAAATCACTTCCAAAACCGAATCACATACAGAAATATTGGAAGAAATCAACAACTACAACAAACTAAAAGTGTTGCTCGGACGAAAACTGGAGCGGGTTATTTGATAGTTCTGTTCGTTTTATAAAATTGTGAAAGCCCGTCAATATTTCAAAAAATTCGCAGCGGAATTGTACCTTTGCGCCTCAAAAACATAGTGATACAATACAAGATGAAGTACCATCCCAACGAAATTGAAGCCAAGTGGCAAAAATATTGGAAAGCAAATCAAACTTTTTTAGCAGATAACCAATCGGATAAACCCAAATACTATGTATTAGACATGTTCCCGTATCCATCAGGAGCCGGGCTACACGTAGGGCATCCGTTGGGTTACATCGCTTCCGATATTTATGCCCGCTTCAAAAGACACCAAGGTTTTAACGTCTTGCATCCCATGGGATACGACTCTTTCGGATTGCCGGCCGAGCAGTATGCCATTCAAACCGGGCAACACCCGGCCATCACCACAGAAACCAACATCAAACGCTATCGCGAACAGCTCGATAAAATCGGTTTTTCTTTTGATTGGAGTCGAGAAGTGCGCACTTCCGAACCCGATTATTACAGCTGGACACAATGGATTTTTCTTCAATTGTTCAATGCTTGGTATAACCAAGAGACCGATCGGGCTGAGCATATAGACAGCCTTGTAGCTGTTTTTAAAAAACAAGGAAATCATCGCATAAAAGCGGCCTGTGATGAAGACACCAAACCTTTCTCTGCTACCGACTGGGAAAATTTCAGTGAAGACGAAAAACAACAAATCTTATTAAAATACCGATTGACATATTTGGCCGAAAGTGAAGTAAACTGGTGCGCGGCACTGGGCACCGTGTTGGCAAATGACGAAGTTGTCAACGGTCTTTCGGAACGCGGCGGACATCCGGTGGTGCGAAAAAAAATGACGCAATGGAGCATGCGTATTTCTGCCTATGCAGAGCGACTGCTCAACGGACTCAACCGTATAGACTGGCCCGAGCCGCTCAAAGAGATGCAGCGCAACTGGATTGGAAAATCGGTAGGTGCGCACATCGTGTTTGACATCGAAAACAGCAAGAATAAAATTGGTGTGTTTTCTACCAGACCCGACACCATCTTCGGCGTGAGCTTTATGGTATTAGCCCCCGAGCACGAGTTGGTAGCACAAATCACCACAAGCGAACAACGAAATGAAATAAACGCCTATGTTGAGGCCGCCTCACGCAAAAGCGAAAGAGAGCGCATGGCAGATGTAAAAACGGTGAGTGGCGCCTTCACCGGTGCCTATGCCATCCATCCCTTTTCCAAAAAACGAATTCCCATTTGGATAGGCGATTACGTTTTGGCCGGTTATGGTACAGGTGCCGTGATGGCTGTGCCTTGTGGCGACCAGCGCGACTACGATTTTGCCAAACATTTTGATATAGAAATTCCCAACATATTCGACGGCGTGGATATTTCTGAAGCTGCATTTACAGACAAAGAAAAAAGCATCATTGCCAATTCAGATTTTCTGAACGGACTTTCCTTCAAAGAAGCCACCGAGAAAGTGATAACAGCGCTCGAAAAAACAGGAGCCGGAAGTGCACGGACCAACTACCGCCTCCGAGATGCTGTTTTCAGCAGACAACGCTATTGGGGCGAACCCATCCCGATGTATTATAAAAACGGTATTCCGCATCCCATTCCGGAAGCTTGTTTGCCACTTAGGTTGCCCGAAGTAGAAAAATACCTGCCCACGGAAGATGGCGATCCGCCGTTGGGCAATGCGACAGCTTGGTTTTGGGACGAGGAAAAACAGCAAGTCACCGCCGACACCAACAGACCCGGCGGACCGCTCGAACTCAACACTATGCCGGGCTGGGCGGGTAGTTCTTGGTATTTCAACCGGTATATGGATGCCCAAAATACAGCAGCTTTTGCCGGGAACCGAGCACTTGACTACTGGCGCGAGGTCGATTTGTATATAGGCGGTAGCGAACACGCAACCGGACACTTGCTCTACAGCCGTTTTTGGCAAAAATTCTTGTTCGATTTGGGTCTGGTGCCCACAGATGAATATGCCAAAAAACTGATTAACCAAGGAATGATATTGGGAATGAGCGCGTTTGTTTTCAGACTAGAAGGCACAAATTCCTATGTGTCAAAAAACATCATAGAAGGTAAAAAAGGTCAGTTTATTCATGTTGATGTGTCGCTAGTTGACGCTTCTGATCATTTGAATATTGAAGCTTTTAAAAATTCGAGACCTGAATTTGCTGACGCACAGTTTAAAACAGAGGCAGACGGAAGTTTTGTTGTCAGTCGCGAAGTCGAAAAAATGTCCAAATCCAAATACAATGTGGTCAACCCCGATGATATTTGCGAGCAATTTGGCGCGGACACACTTCGTATGTACGAAATGTTTTTAGGACCGCTCGAACAAGCCAAACCTTGGAATACAGCAGGCATCACCGGTGTTTTTGGTTTCCTCAAAAAACTGTGGCGTTTGTACTTTGACGACAATGGTTGTATAGTCACCGACGAAGCTCCTGACAAATCATCGCTCAAAACGCTGCACAAAACTGTCAAAAAAGTGACGGAAGACATTGAAAATTTCTCGTTCAACACCTCCGTTTCCTCTTTTATGATTGCCGTAAACGAGCTCACTTCTCAAAACTGTCACGAGAGAGCCGTTTTAGAACCCTTAGCCATCCTAATTTCGCCCTATGCCCCGCATATAGCAGAAGAACTTTGGTATCAATTGGGAAAAAGGGAGTCCATTTCCACGGCAGCTTATCCAATTTATGATCCCAAATTTTTGATAGAAGCAGAAAAAGAATACCCGGTTTCTTTCAACGGAAAAATGCGGTTTAGCCTGACGCTTCCTTTAGATATGACTAAAGAAAATATCGAAAAAGCGGTTTTGGCAGACGAACGCACCCAAAAACAGCTGGAAGGACAAACACCCAAAAAGGTAATTGTGGTGCCCGGGAAAATCGTGAACCTGGTAGTCTGATTTTGATACATTTACCTCTTGTAAAACAGCCGATTTATGCCTAAATTCTCTTACAAATCTCAAAGAAAAATTCGGAAATTTCACCGTTACATTGCAGTTTTTGTAGGCATACAACTCCTCTTTTGGACAGTCAGCGGCATGTATTTTAGTTGGAATAATATGGATGATGTACATGGCGATACCTTTCGGATTTTTCCAAATAATTTTGTAGGAAACCCAAATTTTGCATTGATGGATTCGCTTTTTGATGAAGTTGAAAAAACCATCAAAATTGATTCTATAAAGAGCATCGGCATTGTCAAAAATGACGTTCTCCCTATGGCGCGCTTCAGTTTTTTTCACGCAGGAAAACTTCACCATCAATTGATTGATCTTGAAAAAAAATCCCTTCGTCCGCCATTGTCAGAAGCGGAAAGTGTCAAGTTGGCACAAGAAAGTTTTCGGGGAAAAGTTGGCATAAAAAATGTTAAGCTTCTATCCGAAAATGACGTTCATCAGACACATGAATACCGAGGTGGTGTGCTACCTGTTTTTGCGATAGATTTTGATCACGCATCCGGTCTCACAGCCTACGTGGCTCCGGAGCTTGGAGAAGTGACCAGTTTTCGGAACAACAACTGGCGCCGGTTTGATTTTCTTTGGATGATGCACACCATGGATTACCAAACCCGCGATGTCATCACCAATTGGGTGCTGCGCATTTTTTCTGTTTTGGGTTTGTTAACGGTTTTTTCAGGATTTTTGCTGTATTTTGCAACATCAAAAAAAATTATAAAAAAATAAAATTTTACGCTATGGGAATGGGATATATGATTCTAATTGGCTTTATAATGTTGTTGAGTTGGGGTGTGTCTGCACAACTCAAAAGCAAGTTTAAAAAATATTCAAAAGTACATTTGCAAAACGGTCTTAGCGGTGCCGAAATTGCCGAAAAAATGTTGGCCGACCACGGTATTCGGAATGTAAAAGTCATTTCAACACCCGGTCAATTGACAGATCATTACAATCCGGTCAACAAAACCGTCAACCTGAGCGAAGCGGTGTACAACCAGCGAAATGCCGCAGCCGCAGCAGTTGCTGCTCACGAATGTGGGCATGCCGTTCAACATGCCATTGGATACGAATGGCTGCAATTGCGTTCAAAATTGGTTCCGGTAGTGAGTGTGGCATCCAACTTTGTACAATGGATTTTGCTGGCAGGGATTCTGATGATCAATACATTTCCATCTTTACTGTTGGTGGGTATTGTCATTTTCTCTTTGACTACCCTATTCACGATAGTCACCCTACCCGTTGAGTACGATGCCAGCAATCGGGCCTTGGCTTGGTTGGAAAACAAACGCATGGTGACGCGCGAGGAGCTTTCCGGCTCTAAAGACGCTTTAAAATGGGCTGCCAGAACCTATGTGGTGGCTGCTATCGGATCTATTGCTACACTGCTTTACTACGTGAGCATTTATATGAATCGCCGTTAATTTACCTAAACATGCCTGATATTACAGTAACGGTCAAAGACCGCGAAGGAAACATCCATGAGTTGTCGGCGCCTACAGATATGGCCATGAACTTGATGGAGCTTTGCAAAGCATACGAATTGCCCGTAGATGGCACTTGTGGCGGTATGGCCATGTGTGCATCCTGTCAAGTTTACATAGAAATGCAACAGGCGCTGCCTGAAATATCCGATGCCGAAGAAGCCATGCTTGCTGATGCATTTCACGTAAAACCAATCAGCCGATTGGGCTGTCAAATTCCCATTTCTCCGGAAATGAACGGTATGTATTTTGAATTGGCTCCGGAATAATTCTTTTTGGTATTGGTTAAAATTTGGTGTAAGTTGCTAGGCCTTAATACATATTTATGCATTTTTTATCACCTCAACTTGAAGACTACGTAGCCAAACACTCCGAAAAAGAACCTGAGTTGCTTCGCCAATTGCACAGAGAAACCTTGCTAAAGGTGTTGCAACCCCGTATGATCAGCGGCCATTTTCAAGGCAGGGTTCTAAGTCTAATTTCCAAACTCATACAGCCTAAAAATATTATAGAAATTGGCACCTATACGGGCTATTCCGCACTTTGTTTGGCAGAGGGTCTTCAGAAGGAAGGCCAACTTCACACCATTGACGTGAACCCGGAGTTGGTGGCCTTGCAACAAAAATATTTCAAAGCATCCGGCTACGAACATCAGATTGTGGCACATTTAGGAAATGCCTTAGATATCATCCCAAATATAGAGGCTTCATTTGATTTGGCTTTTATAGATGCCGACAAACTCAACTACTCTCGGTACTTTGATGCCATAGTACCAAAGATGCAAAAAGGGGGCGTTATACTCAGCGATAACGTGTTGTGGAGCGGAAAAGTTTTATTTACGACTGAGCAGAAAACAGATAAGACTACCCAAGCCATTATAGATTATAATAAAAAATTGGCCGCTGACCCACGCGTAGAAACTATTCTCTTGCCGATTCGGGATGGATTGACAGTTTGTCGGGTACTTTAAACAATCTTTTAAGGGTATTCCGCTGATAGAGTGTATAAAAAACATAAGCGATCAAAACGCCAAATAAAGACCCGATAATTAAATCTGACGGATAGTGAACACCCACATAAATTCGGCTGTAGGTAAAAAGAAACGGCCAAACCCAAAGCCATTTTACCCACCTAAAATGACCTCTGAGTGTCAATAATAAAAAATAGGTAATCGCGAAAGACGTGGAGGCATGACCGGAAAAAAAACTGTAATTGGACGGTGTGGTTAAGATTCGAAGCTGATGTATCAGGACTCGGTTGTTGTTGGGGCGAATCCTTGATACAAATTCCTTGATCAACTCGGTAACAATCAAATCTACGGCGAGTAAAAGCAAAGTATAAACCAATATTTTGAGCGCAACATCTGCATTAAATTTTCTGTACACACCCAAAATAATCACAACAAATAGTGGAATCCAACTGACTTCGTTGGTGGTAAAAAGCCAAAAACCATCAAAAGTGGCTGTGCCTAAGTTGTTTAGATAGGTCAGCCAACGAACATCGAATTCATGGATGCTTTCCCACATCACAAATTGCGTTTGATAGTACCGCCAATATCTTCTATCTCTTTTTTGGCTTCGCCAATTTCTTTGACGATATCCTTGGTGATTTCGTTTTTATCGGCGCTCTTTTGTATCTCGCTTTTGATATCGTTGGTGGCATTTTTAATCTGTGCCATCCCTTTTCCCAAACCTCTGGCAATTTCCGGAATTTTGTCTGCTCCGAATACCATCAAAACCACAAAAACAATCAGCATAATTTCCGGTCCGCTTATAAACAATAGCATGGCAAAGGGTTTGATTTATGTTTTATTATCACTACGAAATTATAAAATTTTTACGGTTTGCGAGGGTGTGACTACAGAATTATTTTTCTTTTATGACAAAACCGAGTGTTGAAAGGTCTTTCCAAAAATCGGGATAGGATTTTGAAACCACTTCAGCATCTTTTACAATGATTGGCACTTTGATGGCCAAAGGCGCAAAACTCATCGCCATGCGGTGGTCGTTGTAGGTGTCAATTGAAACGCCTTGTTTGATGCCTTGATGTGGCTTTAGGTGTAAACTTTTGTCGGTGACATGAATGGCTGCACCCAACTTTGAAAGTTCGGTCTTCAAGGCTTTCAAGCGGTCTGTTTCTTTAATTTTTAGCGTGTGCAAGCCCGATAAATCACAGCCCAAACCCAAACCAAAACAGGTGACAACAATGGTTTGTGCAATATCGGGTGCGTGGACCAAATCGGCAGAAAAAATTCTTTTTTTGGTTTCTTCCTTCTTGTGAATCGTCAGCGTATTTTGCGCAAAGGTGGAATGCACTCCAAAAAAGGTGTATAAGGCTTGCAAAACGCTGTCGCCTTGCAAACTGTCTTTTTTATAGGCGGAAATTTGAATCTTCGAACCTACCTCTGCCAAGGCAGCAATACTGTAAAAATACGAAGCCGAACTCCAATCAGACTCTACGGTAAGGGTTTGTGGCTGCACGTTTGCTTCGGGCATCACGCGAATACTGTTTCCTTGAAAGTGTGCCTCAATGCCTAGTTGATGCAACAACTGCAACGTCATATTGATATAAGGTACAGAGGTGATTTGTCCTTCCAATTCCATCTGAATACCGTTTTCGAACTGTGGGGCGTTTAAAAGCAAGGCCGAAATGTACTGGCTGCTGACATCTGCTTGCATTTTTACATAATTTCGGTGGAGTGTCTTTCCTTTTATTTTTAGAGGCGGAAAACCTTCTTCGCCTAAATAAGAAATGTCTGCATCGAGTTGCCTGAGTGCGTCCACCAAAATCTTGATGGGTCTTTCTGTCATTCTTTTAGATCCGGTCAGGGTGATTTCTCTGCCGGGTTGTGAAGCAAAAAAAGCAGTCAGGAATCGCATGGCCGTTCCGGCGTGATGCACATCTACCAAACCTGATTCAACCAGCAAACCTTTTTGCATAGCGGTAGCATCGTCAGCGTTGGATGTGTTTTGAATGCGCAAATTCGGATACAAGGCAGCCAACAACAACAAGCGGTTGGTTTCGCTTTTGGAGCCGGTGATTTGCAAGTTCGCATCAAAAACACGCGGTGCGCTCGAAAGATAAATGTCCATACTTTTTCTTTGGACACAAACTTACGAAATAGCACCCATTTCAGATTTTATTATTTCCCAAAAAACATCCCAAAAAAAGGAATTATTTTTTAGGTGCTTGTGTATATCTCAGATAAGGTTTTACGGTTTTGAAGCCCGGGAAGCGTTTTTCGGCTTCTTCATTGCTGACAGCGGGTGCAATGACCACGTCTTCGCCTTCATTCCAGTTGGCCGGAGTCGCCAATTGTTGATAGGCGGTGAGCTGTAAACTGTCTATAACGCGTAGCAATTCGTAGAAATTGCGTCCGGTAGATGCGGGATAGGTCAGTATCAATTTAATTTTTTTGTCCGGACCGATGATAAAAACCGATCGAACCGTCAGTTTATCAGACGCATTGGGGTGAATCATATCGTAAAGCGAAGACACTTTTTTGTCTGCATCGGCTATAATGGGAAAGTTGACCGTTGTCTGCTGGGTTTCTTCTATATCTTTTACCCATTCGTGGTGAGAATCGATAGGGTCAACACTCAAGGCGATGACTTTTACATTTCGCTTGTCGAATTCGGCTTTAAACTTGGCAACGGTTCCCAATTCGGTAGTGCAAACCGGTGTAAAATCAGCAGGATGCGAAAACAGGACGCCCCAAGAATCGCCTAACCATTGGTGAAAATGGATGCTTCCGGAGGTGGTGACAGCTGTGAAATCGGGCGCGATGTCACCTAATCTTAGTTGTGACATAAGTTTTAGATTTTAAAATTAGAGTGTTTGGTAAAGATAAAAAAATCTTAGGAGAGAAAAGAAGCAATTGTCGTATTTGTCATCACAATTCGTGTTTGTTCACGAATTTTAACAAATTCTCGCTTGACTTTACAAGTGGCTTCATCTTCGCAATCGTCACATTTTTCATAGCGAAGCAAGGACACGCAAGGCACCAAGGCAATGTTACCGTCGAAAAGTCTGTACACGTCTGCAACGGTCACTTCTGATGGGTGTTTTTTGAGATAATAGCCACCGCCGTAACCTTGTTTGCTACCCAAATAGCCGGCGTGTTTTAGTTCCAATAATATTTGTTCGAGAAATTTCTTGGGGATATTTTGGGACTTACTAATGTCTGCCGTAAACATATTTCCTTGCTCATAATGCTCGCCGAGCGCTATGAGTGCCTTGATGGCGTACTTGCATTTTTTAGACATCATAATACACAAATGTAATAAAATTATTGCATAAAAAAAGCCGCCTTTTTGAGGCAGCTTTTAGTTACTGAATGTTGTTTCCGTCTTGATCTTGAAAACGGTATTCTAAATACGTGTAAGCATCTCTGGGTATTACTTTTATCCATTTTTTGTGTTCCAAAAACCATTTGGCTCGGGGAGATGGAAACCCCTTAGTCAGGTAGGCCACGATAAACGGATGTGCCGTTAATGTGACTTTCTTGTTGGTTTTGAGTAATTTTTCGAGTTGATCGGTGATTTTGTCTATCAATACGATGGGAGGTTCGACCAATCCGTTTTGATTGGGTGTTTCTTCCAGGGTTTCGATATTCATTTCCGGCCGGACTCTTTGTCTTGTAATTTGAATCAATCCAAACTTGCTAGGTGGCAAAATTTTGTGCTTGGCCTTGTCATCTTTCATTTCCTCTCGGAGTTGGTCAAAGAGTATTTTTCGATGCTCGGCTTTGCCCATATCGATAAAATCGATTACGATAATGCCTCCCATATCGCGCAACCGGAGTTGGCGTGCAATTTCGGTAGCGGCTATCATGTTTACTTCTAAGGCGGTGTCTTCCTGGCTTTTAGCCTTGTTGGATCGGTTTCCGCTGTTGACGTCGATGACGTGAAGTGCTTCGGTGTGTTCGATAACCAGATAAGCACCTTTGCTCATGGAAACCGTCTTGCCAAACGAAGTTTTGATTTGTCGTTCGACACCGAAGTGTTCAAATATGGGTTGTTGGTTGGACTGATACAATTTTACAATGGATTTTTTTTGTGGGGCAATTTGTCCCACATAATCTTTAATTTCGTCAAACAACGCTACGTCATCTACAAAAATTCCCGAAAACGAATCGTCAAATAAATCCCTAAGGATAGATGAAGAACGGTTCATTTCGCTGAGGACTTTGGAGGGCTGCGGCGCGTTTCTGATTTTTTTACACATGGCTACCCAGCGATTGAGTAGCATTTTCATGTCTTGTTCGAGCTCTGATGTTTTTTTACCTTCGGCAACCGTTCTGATGATTACTCCAAAGCCCTGAGGCTTAAGCGCAGAAATCAATTTTTTTAAACGACTTTTTTCGGCTTTTTCCACAATTTTCTGGGACACCGATATTCGGTCTGAGAAAGGCACCAAAACAATGAATCTACCGGCCAGCGAAAGTTCGGAACTTATTCGTGGCCCTTTGGTAGAGATGGGCTCTTTGACAATCTGAACCAGCAGTGACTGATTGGGATGCAACACGTCTGTGATGGCTCCGTTTTTGTCTATTTCCGGTTCAAACTCGAAGTTTTTAAAAGTAAAATCTCTCAGTTTTCCTGTGCTTACACGTTTTACGAACTTAATCAAAGTAAGGATTTTCGGTCCCAAATCGTGATAGTGCAAAAAAGCATCTTTCTCGTAGCCTACGTTGACGAAGGCAGCATTGAGCCCGGATACAGGTTTGCGGATTTTGGCCAACATAATGTCGCCTACCGAAAACTTGTTGTCATCCGATTCTTTGTATAACTCCGTTAGTTTTCCATCTTTTAACAAGGCAAAATCAACTTCAGAGGAACCTGTTCGAATAATTAACTCTTTGTTCACTCTAAAATAATTTTACATCTATACAATTTCTTATACAGATGGATTAAACAAAATTTTACACAGGATTTTTACCTGTTGAGCGTGAATGTTTTGGCATTCATACTCATTTTCAAAGAACGTTTTAATGTTTTAAAAAACAAGAAAAAGTAGCGGGGCTACTTTTTCTTTTTGTGACGGTTAGCTCTGCTGCGCTTTTTACGCTTATGCGTTGCTACCTTATGTCTCTTTCTTTTTTTACCACTTGGCATTGTTACGAAGTTATGAGGAGTTTATAAATCTATTAATTATTTTACAGCCACATTGGCTTTTACGCCTTCAACAAAAATTTTGGCAGGCTTAAAAGATGGGATGTTGTGTGCCGGAATTTTTACAGTTGTGTTTTTAGAAATATTTCTCCCTAATTTTTCAGCTCTGGTTTTGATGATAAAACTTCCGAAACCTCTCAAGTACACATTGTTTCCTTCTTCCAAAGATACTTTAACTTCTTCCATGAAGGATTCTACTGTCGCTTGTACATCATTTTTCTCGAGGCCAAGCTTTTCGGAAATTTTCGCAACGATATCTGCTTTTGTCATTTCTTATAAATATTTAATTGTGTTATTTAAAATTTTGGCTTGCAAATATATGATAATAAATAAGAAATAGAAAAATGTTAATCACTAAATTCTAATCATTTAGCTTTTAACACAATTCTAACCCGCCTAACGCAACATATCAGATGCGATTGTCTTCAGTAGATCGTTCTAAAGTTTGTACTTTTGCCAGCCCTATGCAAAGCTTTTTTACAGATCATATTATTGAGTGGTATCAAATCTACAAGCGCAGTTTGCCTTGGCGCGACACTCAAAATCCTTATCTTGTATGGCTGTCGGAAATCATGCTCCAGCAAACAAGAGTGGCGCAAGGACTGCCCTACTATGAAAAATTTTGCAGACACTACCCTACGGTTTTTGATTTGGCACACGCATCAGAACAGCAAGTGCTAAAAGACTGGCAAGGTTTGGGTTACTATTCAAGGGCACGAAATTTACACCAAGCTGCCAAGCAAGTCGTTTCAAACTTTAATGGTGTTTTTCCTCAAACTTTTACAGATTTAAAAAAATTAAAAGGAGTTGGCGACTATACGGCTGCGGCCATTGCCTCGTTTTGCTTTGATGAGCCTGTAGCTGTGCTAGACGGCAATGTTTACAGGGTTTTGTCGAGGTATTTTGGCATTCAGACACCGGTTAACAGCACCATTGCCAAAAAAGAGTTTAACACCCTCGCACAAAAGCTCATTCCTAAAGATCAACCGGGCATTTTCAACCAAGCCATTATGGAGTTTGGTGCCTTGCAATGTAAACCCAAAAATCCCAATTGTAGCCTTTGTCCGATTGCTGTTCATTGTACCGCTTTAAAACATGGGCAAGTGGGGCAACTCCCCATCAAACTCAAAAAGAAAAAAGAAAAACTCCGTTTTTTTAACTATCTTATTTATATAGACAAAGACCAAAAAATAGTGATGAAGAAACGAGAGCAACATGATATTTGGAAACACTTGTATGATTTTCCGCTCATCGAATCGGGTGACGCCCTGTCTCGGTCAAGCATAGAACAACATCCTTCCTTGCCTTTTTTTGATGCCGCAAGGGTTGAACTCTTCAACAAAGTACCAAAAATTCACAAGTTGACCCATCAGCATTTGCACATTCACTACTGGCTTATATATATGGATAAAATAGTCGAAAACGCACTATCTTTGGACCAAATAAAACTGTTGCCCAAACCCGTTGTGGTTGAAAATTTTTTCGACGCTTTCCGTTTTTCGTAATTCTTTTTATAAATTTGAGAAAACAAACTGTTATGAGTGGTACCTTAAACAAAGTTATGTTGATTGGCCGGCTTGGCGACGAAGTAAAAATGCATTATTTCGACGATGCCAACTGCGTTGGGCGTTTTCCCTTGGCAACCGATGAATCTTACACCAATAAGGAAGGCGATCGCATTACCAACACAGATTGGCACAACATAGTGGTGCGCAACAAAGCGGCTGAAATTTGTAGTAAATATTTGACTAAAGGCGATTTGATTTATGTAGAAGGCCGGCTGAAAAACCGTCAATGGAAAGGCGAAGACGGGCAAACCCGCTACAGTACCGAAATCCACGTAAATGATTTCACTTTTTTGAGCAATAAAAAAGAAGACAACAAAACCGCTGAAACGCCCAAGCCCAAAATTGACAATCAAACCGCTCCGGCTACACCATCCAATACAAATCTGCCATCGGCAGAACAAGAAGATGATTTGCCCTTCTAAGTTTAACCAATCCCACGACTTTGGACCCCGATTCTTCGAATCTTATTACCGAATTTTTTAGCTTTCTAGATAACGGCTTGCTTGTAAGCGGTCTAATTTTGGCTTTGTTGCTAATGGGTTCAGCCATCATCTCCGGGTCGGAAATTGCGCTTTTTTCACTCTCTAAAAAAGACATTGAAGAAGTTGGCCAAGACCGCATCAAAAAAGTTTTAGAATTTTTGCTGGAAAGGCCCAAAAAACTTTTAGCTACAATACTAATTCTCAATAACTTTATCAATATTGCTATTGTAGTCATTTCGGTTCAAATCACCAATGTGCTCTTCGCAGGTATGATAGAGTGGGTGCGAATATCTCTTGAAATTGCCCTCGTATCATTTACCATACTCCTGTTTGGTGAAATTCTTCCCAAAGTATATGCCTCTCGCAATGCTGTTGCTTTTTCGGCTAAAGTGGCCGATACCATTCGCGTGTTTATGTTTCTGCTTTCGCCTTTTAGTTTGCCCATGCGCAGTTTTTCTCGTATGGTAGAAAGGCGTCTTGCCAACCAGTCTTCACAACTTTCTGTGGACCACTTGTCACAAGCTTTAGAACTCACCTCTGATGATGATACCACACACGACGAACAAAAAATTTTGGAAGGCATCGTCAATTTTGGCAATACCGAAACGCGGCAAATCATGAAACCGCGTATAGACGTATTTGCCCTTAGCGAAACGCTGGATTTCGCAGAAATTGTCGGTTTGATTGTCGAAAACGGATACTCTAGAATTCCGGTTTATAAAGAAAATTTGGACACCGTCCTAGGCGTTTTATATGCCAAAGACTTGTTGCCGCATCTCGACAAGAAAAATTTTGATTGGACTCAGCTTTTAAGACAGCCTTATTTTGTTCCGGAGAACAAAAAACTGGATGATTTGCTCAAAGAATTTCAAGAGAAAAAAATACACCTGGCCGTTGTGGTAGATGAATACGGCGGCACATCCGGTATCATTTCCTTAGAAGACATTATCGAACAGATTGTTGGCGACATCAGCGATGAATTTGACGACGACGACCTTGTTTTTTCCAAGCTGGATCAGGACAATTATATATTTGAAGGCAAAACAAACTTGAAGGAATTCTACCGCGCCATTGAACTCGAAGACGAAAGCGTTTTTGAAGATACCAAAGGCGAAGCTGAAACTTTAGCGGGATTTTTGTTGGAAATTTCGGGGAAATTCCCCAAAAAACACGAAATGATTTCTTTTGAAAATTACGAATTCGTAGTGGAGTCGCTCGACAAAAAACGCATCAAACAAGTGAAAGTAACCATAAAAAGAAACTCGTGAAAAGATTGTGCTATGTGGTGTTTTTGGCACTACTACCAATGGGTTGCAAAGACACGGTTTTGCCCAAACCCAAAGCTTTGTTGAGTTTGGAGTATCCCACGGCTACTTATCAATATTTTGACCCCGAAAAATGTCCGTTTGCTTTCCAGAGAAATGTATCGACTGCTGTGACTGTGAGTGGATGTAACTTGCAAATTGCCTACGCCTTGCAGAAAGCTACCCTGTTTACCACCTACAAAAATGTGGATCAAAACTTGAATGAGCTGCTGCGCGATGCACAAAACCTCACCCAAAAACACGTAGTTAAGGCCGAGTCAATATCCGAACAGCCTTATATAAATCCTGAAAAAAATGTATATGGCATGCTCTATCAAGTCACCGGAGAAGCGGCCTCTCAAACACAATTCTATCTTACAGACAGCTTGCATCATTTTTTTACCGGCTCGGTGTATTTTCGTGCAAAGCCCAACTACGACTCTATCTTACCGGCTTCGGACTACCTCCGCAAAGATGTTATCAAACTCATGGAAAGTTTTGAGTGGAAAGATTGATTTAGAAAAAATTCAAAAAAAACCGTCCCAAGTTGTGAGACGGCTTCTTTCTGTAATAATTATAAAATTGATTTTATCCGATGAGTTGTTGTATGTCTAACATACCTATTACTTTATCGTTTTGTGTTACCACCAATTCATCTACTTTTTTATCGCTAAATATTTTTTGCGCATCAAAGAGCAAAGCGTCTGAATCGATTGATAATGGTTTTTTCAGGTCTAACGAACTCAAAGTATCGCCGATAGAGCCACCCGATGCTATGAGTCGGCGCAAATCGCCATCTGTAAAGATGCCTATGGCGTGTTGTGCATCATCTACAATGGTCACCGCGCCAAATCCGCCGGCTGTCATTTTCACAAGGCAATCGGCTATGGTTTCTCCGGCTTTGGCAATAGGGTTTTTGCCGTTGAGGGCTTGCGAAACTTTGACGGTCATTAAACGCGTGTGGGCTTCAAACTCTTTAGTACCGACGGTTGTAAAGTTGTTTTCGGTAAGCTCTTTCATGATTTTCCACGGCACGGTCACCGTATGCACGCCCAAATTGATGGCGTTGCGCACGTGTTCACTGTTGCGCACAGAAGAAAACATGATTTTGGTGTTGTAACCGTAATAGTTTACAGCATCTACACACTGCGCCACCAAAGCCAAAGCGTCATGCCCTTGGTCTTGCAAACGTCCCACAAGCGGACACACATAGGTAGCTCCGGCATTCATGGCCATATAGGCTTGTTGCAAGGTATAAACCAAATGCACATTAACTTTAAAACCCTGTGATGTCAAAATTTTACAAGCTTTCACACCTTCAAGGGAAACCGGAATTTTGTAAACCGTTTTCTCCCTGTCGAGCCCCAAAGCTTCTTGGCGATAGGCTTCTGCCACAATTTCATCTGCGTTGGAGCCAAGGGCTTCTATTTGCAATACATCTACAATTTGTGCCAATTCTACAATGGCAGCATCTACATCTGTGATGCCGTGTCGGTGCATAAACGTTGGCGTTGTGGTCACGCCGGCTATAAGACCGTATTCGGCAACACGCTTGATTTCTTGAATATCGGCTGAATCTAAGTATAATTCCATAATTGTGTTTTTTAAGGTTTGGTTATTGATTTCTGTATTTGACTTCGGTCTCGTGAATTTCTAACAAAGGCAACAAAAAGGCTTCGAGTTCGGTCATATCGAGTTGGCTGGCAGCATCGCAAAGCGCTTCAGACGGACAAGGATGTGTTTCGATAAACAAGCCATCAACACCGGAAGCAACCCCCGCCCTGGCAAGTGTTTTCAGATATTGTCTGGCGCCGCCATTGGGATCTGCACTTGGCGTGCCGTATTTCCGGATGGAGTGTGTCACGTCAAAAATCACCGGATAGCCTATTTCATTCATATGATAAAAACTGCGCGGATCTACTATCAAATCGTTATAGCCAAACACGTAGCCTCTTTCTGTAAGCAAAATGTTGTGATTGCCAACAGATTCTACTTTTTCAACGGGCTTGCTCATGTTTTCGGGTGCCAAAAACTGTGCGTGTTTCAGGTTAACTGTTTTTTGGGTTTTGGCAACTTCCAAAATCAGAGATGTTTGCATCAACAGATAAGCCGGTATTTGAACCACATCTACCACATCGGCCACTTCATTGACATGTGACGGATAATGCACATCTGTCAAAACCGGGAAACCAAAATCATTTCTGACTTTTTCCAAGATTCGCAAACCTGCTTCTACGCCCGGGCCTGAATAATAATCTGCCGAACTGCGGTTGTCTTTCATAAAAGAAGACTTGTAAATCACGGGAACATTGAGTTTTTCACTCACGCGCTTGATGGTTTCTGCTGTGCGCATCATGATAGATTCTGTTTCTATCACACATGGACCGGAAATTAAAAACAATCGGTCGTCGCCGCAATTGACATTTCCGACCTGAACTTTTTTTACACTCATTTTTGTTTTTTAAAGGTGTTTAAAGATAATTAAATATCATTTTTGAAAGCAGTTATGCTTCTGTTTTTTGTAAAATTTTTATGACTTTTTCAACATCTTGGGGCGTATCAACGGGTATGGTTTCGTTTTGTGTGATGCCTACTTTGAGTTTTTTGCCATTTTGAAGCCACCTGTTTTGCTCCAAAGATTCGGCTATTTCTAATGAGGTTTGATGGAGTTCGGCAAAAAGCTTGAGTGCATGCGGACGAAACCCATACATGCCTACATGTTTGTAAAAAGTATGACGAATTGACCAATCTTCAGCAGGATAATCCCTGATAAAAGGTATGACAGAACGGCTGAAATAGAGTGCGTTTTGGTGCTGATCAAAAACCACAAAAACGCCTGTTCCCTCTAGCAAATCACCCGATTTTGTAGGAATTACCAAAGTGCCCATTTCGGTGTTGGGATCTTCAAAACAGCCGATTAGCGTTTGGATTTGCTCCGGCTCCAACAAAGGTTCGTCGCCCTGTATATTGATAATAACATCGTATTCTTTTGCGGATGATGCATACTTGTTATAAGCTTCCAAACATCGGTTGGTACCGGTACTGTGGGAAGCTGCCGTCATTACAACCTGTCCGCCAAAATTTTTGACTGCTGTAAAAATACGTTCATCATCCGTAGCCACCACAACATCCTCTAAAACTGCAGATGCTCTTTCGTAAACCCTTTGAATCATAGATTTGCCACAAAGATCCACTAGGGGTTTGCCAGCCAAACGGGTGGATGCATATCGCGCCGGAATGATTCCTAAAACTTTCATAGTTCGGCGGCAAAGGTAGGGTTAATTTTAAAATTCTGAAAAGCCTATTTTAGGTTTTATCAAACCCACCTGTATGATTGATAAGACATTGTATCGGGTCATTTTAAACCATGCATATCGGTGATGAAGCGTCAATGGTTTGGATTATTTTCGCGTATAGGTTATAAACGAAAAACCGTGGGCGTGTTTTTCGTCTGCAGCGTGTTTTTGGTAATTAACTACCTGCCACTCGGCGCTGTCAATTTCAGGAAAAAAGGTATCAGCCTCCGGACTGGCATCTACCTTGGTGAGTTCTATCCTGTCGGAAAACGGCAGAAACAATTTGTAAACTTCGCCACCGCCGATTACAAAATTGACTTTACCCACATTTTGTGCAACTTCAAGCACGTCCTCAACAGTATGCGCTACATAAACTTTCGGATCTTCTGTCTTAAAGGAACGAGACAAGACAATGTGTTCGCGATGGGGCAAAACAAAAGGCAACGATTCGAAGGTTTTACGTCCCATGATGACGGTCTGATCCATGGTGAGCTTTTTAAAACGCTTCAAGTCGTCGGGCAAATGCCAAAGCAACTTGTTGTCTTTGCCCAACGCACCATTTTTTCCTACAGCAGCGATAATCGTAAATTTCATGAGCTTAATTTTTTTGAGACCGATGTTTCATTCGTTCGTGTTTTCTGTTGATGTGCCATCAACTTTGTCATCTATTTTTTGTTGTAGAGCTTCAACACGGGCTTGTTGCTTAGCAACCAAGCTATCCATTTGTCTTTTTTCCCATTCGGGCCCCATAAACCGATGGGTGACAAATACGTTGAAGGCATGGAACAACCACAATAAAATCCAGATGGTGGCTACCCAGGCATACCAATTATACTGGGGTGCATAATTCAGAAATTTATTGAACACAAAACAGCAAATAATCCCCAAAATCATGACCACCAAATGGTAGTAAAGCCATTTTTTTTGCTTGATGCGCTTCTGGGCGTATAAAAACAAATCGCGTTGTATTTCCGGGCTCATTTGAGATGTGGTTTTAAGATGGGTCATGATTTTAAAACTTTCAAAATCAAATCGTAGGTAAAGATATAAAGAAGTATGTAAAGTTTTAACAATATTCTGAACACGAATGTCATAAAATCTTATTTTTACATCAAAAAAATGAAAGCCATCAGACGCGACGCTTTTCCTGTTCTACAAACTTATACCTATCTAAACACACCCGCTTCTGGCTTACTTTCTGAGCCCCTGATGGAGTTCAGACAAGAACACGACATCGATTTTTTGATTGGCGGTAGCTTGTTTAGAGACCGCCACAAGGCCTTGCTAGAACAAGTGCGTAAAACCGTAGCTCGTTTTTTTGATGCAGATATTGCCACTACAGCATTGGTGCCCAACTTTACTTTTGGATATGAAAATCTGGTTTTGGCTTTGCCAAGAAACCTGCAATTTGCCATGTTAGAAGCCGATTATCCGTCTTTGTTGATTCCCTTGCAAAAAAGAGCTTACGCGGTGAAGATGATTTCCTCTCAGGGAAATTTAGAATCTAATATTTTTGAATTTGTAAGCAAAAACAAGCCCGATGTGTTGGTCTTTAGCCTGACGCAGTACTTGGATGGGCGAAAAATATCTATATCATTTCTGCAAAAACTCAAGAATGATTTTCCCAATATGCTTCTCATCGCCGACGGCACACAATTATTGGGAACGCGCCCTTTTAGCTTTCAATCGTCGCCGCTAGATGCCTTGGCCGGTAGCGGATACAAATGGTTGCTAGCAGGCTATGGCAATGGTTTTTTGATGATGAAGAGCGATTTTAAAACGCAACTATTTTCATCACATCTCGATTTTTTAAACGCATTTGAACTGGGGCATCAGGATACTTTCAACTATACCAGCCTGCAATTTGCGCTTCAATACCTCAAAGAAATCGGACTGGAAAATATCGAAAATCACATACAGTTGCTATCTGCCAAAGCCCATAAAATGTTTTCTGAATTGAATTTACTGCCTGATGAAATTGCCCAAAACCCAAAACACGACACCATTTTTACACTCAAAGCACCCGCTTCTTTGATGGCTTTTTTGCAATCGGATGACATACTAACAGCACAACGTGGCGAAGGTGTGCGGCTAGGCTTTCATTTTTATAACGATTTTAAAGACTTGGAACGGCTTCACCAAAGTCTGTTGAAGTTTTTAAAGAAATGAAAGATACTGCTCTAGTTTCGTAGGCTTAAACCTGAAAATTCTAAAATTGTCTAAAAAATTTGTGTAGATTTGGTCAAAAGAATGATATGTCGATACCGCACGAGATTCAGGAATTGTTCGAAAAAAACGGTGGAAAATTTGGTTGCTCGGCCTTTAAATTGACCGAAAAGCTTCACCACATCCATGCATTGGTTTTTGATTGGGACGGCGTTTTTCATTCCGGACATAAATCTGAGAACAAGGCGAGTTCGTTCTCCGAAGCAGATTCGATGGGCATCAATATGCTGCGCTTTGCATACTTTTTGCAGCACGGCCAAATCCCTTTTACGGCGATTATCAGTGGAGAAAACAATCCAACTGCCGCTTATTTTGCAGAACGAGAACATCTAAACGCCGTTTATCTCGGCGCCAAAGACAAAGCCATTGTGTTGGCCGCACTTGAGCAAAACGATCAAATCGCCCCGAACAAAGTTTGGTTTGCCTATGACGACATCCTCGATTTGAGTGTAGCTACCCAGGTGGGTTTTCGGGTGATGGTTAACCGAAATGCAAGTGTTGCATTTAAACAATATGCAACGCAGCACAAATACTATGATTATTTTACAGCAGCAGAAGGACACCAACATGCGCTTCGGGAAGCTTGTGAGTTGTCGCTGTCATTGCTTGGTATGTTTGACAAGGTTGTGGAGGAAAGAGTGGCCTATTCAGATTTATACGCTACATACATCAACCGGCGAAACGCCATCAGCAGCCGTTTTTTCGACTGTAAGTCCGGCACGCCCAAACTGCAAAAAAAATGACGAAAAAAAAATTAAAAATTGCTTTAGCAGGCTTTGGCACGGGCGGTAAATTTTTTCACGCGCCGCTTATTTCGGCTACCAAAGAGCTGCTTTTAACACATATATTAACCAACTCAGCGGAAAATAGGCAACACGCACAAACTTTTTTTCCAAATGCAATCCCAGTTTCGGATTACGGCAATCTGCTTTCAAATCCTGAAATAGACATCATCGCCATTGCCACGCCCAACAACCTCCATTTCACTATGGCAGAACAAGCACTGAAGTTTGGAAAACACGTGGTGCTCGACAAGCCTTTTACCGTCACCACAAACGAAGGCAGCACCCTCATAGCACTCGCTCAAAAAACCGGCAAACTGCTGACGGTTTTTCACAACCGGCGTTGGGACGGCGACTATCATTTTATCAAAGAAAAAATTGCCGAGCAAACTTTGGGGAAATTAGTCTCTTTTACATCTCATTTCGACCGTTTTCGCAAAGAATTGAAACCCAATTGGTGGAAAGAAACCGATCAAAGCGGCAGTAGCATTTTGTATGACCTCGGGAGTCATTTGATAGATCAATGCTTGCAACTTTTTGGACTTCCGAAGTGGGTGTTTGCAGATTTACAACAACAGCGTCCGGGGGCACAAACAACCGATTTTTTTGAAATAAAACTGCTCTATCCGTCTGGGTTTACCGCCACATTGACCGCCGGTATGCTCGTACGCACCCAACTGTTGCGCTATCGCGTTGTTGGGACACAAGGAACTCTTGATGTTTTTGGCACAGACGGACAAGAAGCCGCCATGCGGCAAAACATTTTTCCAGCACAAACCGATGCTTTTGCAAAAGCCTTGAAACTCCAAGAAAGTGTTTTATACCAAGATACCGAAGCGGGCATTGCAGAAAATCCAGAAACCCTTCGGGGTGGTAATTACACCAACTTCTATCAAAATGTGGCAGATTACTTAATCTCAAATACACCGCTCTTGGTGACTGCCACAGAAGCTTTGCAAACCATTAAAATTATTGAACTCGCCAGGGAGAGTCACCACAAAAAGTGTGTCGTTTCTGTTAAATCTTAGAAGAAATAACAGATAGTGATTACTTTTACACCCGGATGACAAAGTTTTTGCACAAATCTGTACTTTTATACTTGCTGACTTTTATATTTTTCTCCGCTTGTGAGGATGATATAGAAGACAACAGCGGTGCATTTCAGGCTACGGTGCAAGGTGTTTTTTGGAAAGCCAATCAAGCTACAGCCAGTGTGCTCGATGACGGCTCGCTTATCTTAATCGGTGCCGACAACGACCAACGTCTTATACTTCGCACCCAATCTTTTTTACCCAATCGTTATCTATTTTCATCTTCCCTTTCCAACAATGCAACTTTTGAAACTTTCTCCGGTAATACGCAGGCAACTACACGACCTTTTCAATCTGCCGGTGAAATCTTTATCGAAAAAGTGAATCCGGACAAAGGCAGTATAACCGGGACTTTTCACTACCAGACTCGGGAAACCTTTTCCGGTGATGATTTTTTTATCAGAGAAGGTATTTTTTACGAAATCCCTATTGTGAATTTTGATCCGGGGCTTCTTAATCCTATAGAACCCGACATTCCCCCGGATGATGATGACGACCCCGACGATGACGGCGCGGCCTTTGAAAATCATTTTTTTGCCCGTGTAAACGGAAATCCTTTTCCTCCTCAAATCATCACTGTGGCAGTCAACAATGGCATCATCAGTGTCACCAATGCGGTGCCGCCATCTATGGCACCGGCCATGACAATTCGTTTTTCAGAAACCATAGGTCCGGGTAGTTTTGGCATAGGCGCTTCGGGCAACAACGCGGCTTTTTACACGCCGGGGGGCATCGATCTAAACGCCACGAGCGGCACACTCATCATTGACAGCCACGACACTGCCGGCAGGGAAGTGCGCGGAAGATTCAACTTTCGCGTGGCGCAACAAGGCAATCCGGTTGAAGTAACCGAAGGCGAATTTGCCGTTCGCTATTAAAATCATCTAAATTCATTGTTCATTGTTGTACAAATAGGGCTGTTATCTTACTTTTATAACGTAAATTTGGAATATGCTCAAACAAGGATTACAACTTAAACTCTCGCAGAAACTTTCCCCTCAGCAGATTCAATTGATGAAGTTGATACAATTGCCTTTGCAGGAATTTGAGCAGCGTCTCAAACAAGAATTGGAAGAAAATCCGGCTTTGGAAGGCGATGAGCACCAAACAGAATCTGAAGTTGAAGATTTTGACACAGAAATGGATTCGGATTTTGATAACGAATCTGACACTATAGAGGCTGAAGACATCAACATAGACGAATACCTGAGTGATGACGAAATACCGGATTATCGGTTGAGTTCAAACAACTACAGCGCAGATGACGAAGAAAAAGAAACGCCACTTTCTTCAGGCACAAGTTTCTATCAATATTTGTTGTCGCAGCTGCACACCTATCGGTTAGATGAGCATGCCATGCAAACCGCAGAATTCATCATCGGTTCGTTGGAAGAAGACGGTTTTCTCAGGCGAAATCTTCAGGATTTGGTAGATGATTTGGCGTTCACGCAAAATGTATTTGTGACAGAGGAAGTTGCCGAAAACGCCCTGAAAATCGTGCAACAGCTTGAGCCGGCCGGCGTGGGTGCGCGTGATTTGAGAGAATGTTTGCTGATACAGATTCGCCAAAAACAAGAAACCAAAACCACCGTGCTGGCCAAAAAAATCATTGAACACGCTTTTGAATCTTTGAGCAAACGGCACTACGACCAAATGCTACACAAGTTTGACATAGACGAGCAAACCTTGCGCGAAGCACTCGAAGAAATTGAAAAACTCAACCCAAAACCGGGCAATGCCTTTGCCGGCAACAACAAACCCACCGCACACGTGGTGCCCGACTTTATGATTCGGATTGTAGATGGCGAGCTCGTGCTGACGCTCAATGGCAGAAACGCCCCCGAGTTGCACGTTTCGCGTGACTACTCAGACATGCTGAAAGGCTACAAAGAAGCCAAAGAAAAATCGAGTCAACAAAAAGAAGCTGTTCAGTTTATCAAACAGAAACTAGATGCGGCCAAATGGTTTATCGACGCCATCAAACAGCGGCAGCAAACCCTTTTTGTAACCATGCAGGCCATCATGCAATTCCAAAAAGAATATTTTTTGACCGGTGATGAGCGCCAGTTGAAGCCCATGATTTTAAAAGACATTGCAGACGAAATTGGCATGGATGTATCCACCATTTCCAGAGTTGCCAATAGCAAATATGTAGATACGCCCTACGGCACCAAGCTCATCAAGGAACTTTTTTCTGAATCCATGAAAAACGATCAGGGAGAAGATGTGTCCACCTTGGAGATTAAAAAAATACTGGAAACCGTCATCGAAAAAGAGGATAAGAAAAAACCAATGACCGATGACAAACTGACTAAAATATTATTGGAAAAAGGCTATCCTATTGCGCGCAGGACCGTGGCCAAATATCGCGAGCAACTCGATATACCCGTAGCGCGTTTGCGCAAAAAACTTTAAAAGATGCAAAAGAATATTGCCTTATTGATTTCGTATGTTTTTCATCCACTGTTTGTGCCCTTCTACGGTTTATTGATTTTTCTGAAAACAACAACCTTTTTGTTGGATTTTGGCCTACAATATCAAATTGGCAAATTGGTACTGATGCTGACCGTTTTGTTTCCGGTTGTTTTGTTTCTCTTTATCAAAAACAGGAAACTGGCAGACGATGTTTTTTTAGCCAAGACCGAGCAACGAAAAATTCCGCTCTTGTTTAACCTTGCCTTGCTGAGTCTTCTCATTTTTCGGCTCTATATCTTTCCCGAACTCATTGAACTTCGCATGTTTTTTTACGGTCTGCTGATTTCTAACCTTTTGGCCTTTATCTTTTTGTATTTAAAAACCAAGGTGAGTTTGCACACGCTTTACTTGTCCAATGTTTTTTTCTATTTGCTTAGCTTCAGCATCTTTACCCAAGCAGAGTCAAGAATTTGGCTCGTGCTGTCACTCTTAGTTATGGGTCTTGTAGGCAGCTGCCGAATGTATCTGAAAGCGCATCGGTTTGACGAAATTGTTTGGGGGTTTGTTTTGCCTTTGGCCACGCACTTGGCACTGTACGTTTTTTGGCAATAATGGGCATTTTATGGCATAGATACTTATCCAAACTATTTGGATAAAGGAACTTGCGGGTCAGGAAATCTTTACCTAAACTTTAAGGTGTGCTCACTATATTGCATGCATCGTCATGTTCATGATGATGTGGTTTAAGCTACATTCCCATGGCAAAAAAATTGAAAGACTTAATCGTTAAAGAAGCCGTTCCATCGATGTTTCCAACATAAAATTCCAAATAGTCATTTTGTGCAAGTGACAAAAAAACATGCATTGCAGAACTTTGGTGATCTGCAGATGTGCCTGTTCTTATCAATAACTTAGATGAATCTTGAATCACTCCGTTTTTAGCGACACCAAAAACATAGGTTTGTCCATTGGTGGACGGCGTGAAGCTATAGCTCAATGCAATATGAAAAAATCTAGTGGTTGCGCCGGTATAGGTCAGTCTGTTATTTGTACCGGTGCCAAATTGATCATTCACAAAGTTGACACCTGAAGTTGGATTTATTTTAACCATGTTATCATTCCCAGCAATACCTGCGGATTGAGATCCGACAGCAACCGTAAAACCCGTAGTGTAGTTAAAATAACTCAATTCTCCCATTGGAAGCATCAGACGACCTTGAGGGATTGTAGTTCCGGTAAAGGTTTTGCTGCCTCCGATGGTTTGGTTGCTGGTTGTATCCACAAAACTACCGCTGCTTGACAGGGCAACCCATGTACCATTGAAATAGTTAAAAAGGTTGGTAGAAGTATTAAAAATCAACAAGCCGGCAGCGGGGCTTGCGATGGCATCGCGTTGGGCCGTGGTCATCCGTGGAATCAGAAGTCCTTTGGTAGTCGAAGCCACATCCAGCATGGAAGACGTGTCGGGACTGTTGTTGCCTATGCCGACTTGGGCATGTGTTTGAAAAGGCAGCATCAACAAAATCAAGAGTGATAATTGTAAAATGTTTTTCGTTAAGGGTTTAATTTTCATGGTAAACGGTTTTTGTTTATTAAGGGCGGGCATTGTTATTTAGTAAATTCTCCCTTACTTCCGTCGCTATCGATCTGAAAGTGAAAGTCGATTTCGAGCAATCCGGCATCCCCGACAAAACTGTCAGTGCCGTTGGTGGCTTGCCTGAATATCCTGCAGACCAACATGCTTGAGAGCGTCTTCCCGGTGGCATCTATACTGCCCAAGGCCGTGATGGCGTGTTCATAGGCATCGACCGTGCCAACGGGCGCAATAGGGTTGCTTCCAGTGATGATGGTAGTGCTTCCAAACAAATCGCCTACGTTGGTCCAGGTATATTCCAATCCCCAAACAACCTTGTTGCTGCCCACGTTACTTTCTGCTGTCCAATGCACATGTGGCATGATGGGAGATCCTTCTTTCCAACTGTGAGGCAGCTGAACGGTGAAGTAGAGTTCTTCTTCTACATCATCGTCAAACCATTGTAAGAAAACACCTTGGCTGGTACCGGTTTTTTTTAAAACTTTCCAATCCGGGTCGCGCGTGCCGCCTTTGGTTGTTGAGCTTACAGGCACTTTTAAATCGTCAAACCGGGTTGCCGTACCTTCGTAGCTCAACGAGCCGTCGGCTTCTATTTTAGTGTCATTCCCATTGGCAATATCTCCTATTTTGGTTATGCCTGCGTTGTCAATGTACATTTTTTCCGTACCTAAAGTTGTGAACCGTATTTTGTCCTCATCCGCAGTTTGCTCTACTTCAATTTTGGTGTCTCCGTCAGAATCAACCAATAAACTTTGGTTTGGGGAAATTTCGGTCCAAACAGTATTGAAATACCAAAAACTGTTTGTTTCGTTGTCAAAGACCATAAGCCCGGCAGCGGGGTCGGCAATGGCATCGCGTTGGGCTGTGGTCATCCGTGGAATCAGAAGTCCTTTGGTAGTCGAAGACACATCGAGCATGGAAGATGCATCTGGCGAAATCGTGCCTATGCCCACTTGGGCTGTTATATTTGAGGTGGTAAAAATTGAAAGGGCAATTAATACTAGGGGCAGCAACTTGTAGTGTTCTACGGTAAAATATGAGGTATTTGTTTTCATAATTTATGGTTTTATAGTTTAATAAACAGCTAATTTGAAACTTTGTACTTGGGAAGATTTATTGATTTTGATGATGTAAACACCTGTACTTTGGTTGAATGGAATTGTCATTTTTTCTTGAAACGATTTTTGGTTAAGTTCCAACTGCTTGATGCGTTGACCTGAGATATTATACACATCGATTTGGCTGATTTCTTCTTGGTTTGGATTGAAAATTTGGATATTTTTCCCTCTTTGGTCATAAAGTATCCTAAGTGAACTCAACCCAACCTCGGGGTTAGACATCGTCGATGGCGTGAAAGTAATTTTAAATCGGTCATTAAAAGTACCGGCAGGTATAGAGATGTTTGCAGCACCATCCTTTAGGTCATAAGTAAGACCCGTTTCTGTGTCCACAAGAATTACAGGATCTGCAAAATTTTCGAGTTGGTCAATCATTATTTTGTGGACTTGTTCGCTAGACGAGGTGATGCCCAAAGGCAATTCTATGATATCGTAATAAGGTTGTGCCTGGATTACATAAGCTTCGTTGTTCAAATACCAATACATATCATTTGCACTCACATCTATCATTTTGGCGTCATAACCGATGTCTATCCCGGGTGTGGTGCCATCTATAAAGGAAACTAATATCTGACGGTGATAGCCCAAAGCGTCCTCGTGTCCCAAGCGGATTCTGACGTTAAGTGCATCCGCTGTTCTGCCCTGATTGGCACGTGTAAAGACTGAATTGGTGCCTTTTACTTCAAATTTTCTTTGTCCATTGTTGAAAACAAAACTACCCCCTGTAGTTGATGCTGCTTGCACAAAAAAGCCTTGACCGACTGGGATGTATCGCTGTGGCTCTATGTTTCCTGCACCGGTCTGTACCAAACTTGGATGCGCAGTGGCAGAAACACCGCCACCTATACTATAAGTAGCATAACCGCCTTGGTAGTCTGTAGAGTAGTGAGAGCCTCCTCCCCAATGCTCCCAAAAGTACAAAACTGTACCGGTAGCAAAAGCAGCCAAGTTGTCCGCGATAAACTGATTGGCATCTATGGCAGATGGATACGGATTGCCCAAAATAGACATTTTATCTGCGTCAACTGTATGTGTATAAGCTCCATCGTTTGGTGTTCCGCCAAACACGTAATTTTGTGTCCCGCCAGCATTACCTGTTCCCTTCATCGTAAATCCTTCACCAATATTGAGCAAGCCCGCAGATCCGATTTGCCTCCAACCGTTGGCACCTGTATTGTTGATGAATTTATAAATCCAATAACTGCTGATTGTGATTGGGTTGGAGAGGCTGCCGTTGTAACCGGAAGTGTAAACAACAGGTGGCGGTGTAAACGGGCTTTCCGAAAAATAAGTACCGTCATATAGACTACTGCTTAAACTATATTGTCCGCCAACATTAACCGGTGACGACCAATAATTAAACTTGTACTTGTCTGACGTTCCTTGCTGGCTGATAAATAATTTACCCGACACAGCACTATTTGCAGAAGTGCCGTTGTGGGTTTGTATCAATTGTGCCTCTCCGGTCAGGCTGAGTATGCCACTTGTGAGTGCCACGGAATTTGCAACAATCAAATTTAGGCTGTCTGCCACTTGCACGCCGAGACCGGAATTGTTGATGTTCAGGTTGTAAAAAGCCAGCTGTTTGGCCGACCCGGTGATGTTTTGCGTTGAGCTTCCTGTGAAATAAGCCGTACCGGAGGAAGATGTGACTGTATTGTGGTTGACAAAGTCAGCTTTCAGATAGAGGTTACCATCGGCAGAAAGTGCTCCTGTGTTTGTAAAAGTTCCGGAAGTGTATAAGTCCGTACCGTTTTCTACTTTGAAAACACCGGCATTATAAATCTGTGCGTAAATATTTTGGTTCATGAATGCCACGAACAAAAAAACGGAAGTGTAAAGTTTCATGATGCATTGTATTGGGACTAAAATGTTTAGCAAAATTAACACTCGCCATAGCTACACATCATGACATTTGTCATACTTTAAGAAATTACATGCACTTATATTTGCATTTTCATATTTTTATCAATAAATATTTAAAATTTAAACATTTTAAATAGAAAATAAACTCCAAAGAGGTCTTCAGTTTTTCTTTTCTGTAATTTATATAGATTATTTGATTCTTACCCTTCTCAAAAAGTTAACGCGGTCAAAAAAATCCACTTAGGTTTTAGTTTATTACTTCTCCACACAGCCAAGAATTTTTTCAGAAGCTAATACCATTTGCATTTTTTATAGAGATGGTTTTTAGCTCTTTTTTCACGATTGCTCATGAAGAAGTAGGTGTTGCTCATAAAATATTTTCTATATCCCATTAAATGGAAGATGGATTTAATGTAAAAACGCGCTATTTTTTTATTGACCATCAACGTTTCTTTTTCTTTGTTAGTCCAACTGATACCCGGAAAAAGAATAAGAAGCTGATAGAGTTTAAATTGCCTTAGAAAAGCTGAAATTTTAAGTGCCAACATCGGAATTCTTCTAATGATAAAAAATCCGTCGTTACCCTGTTTTTGGTACAGCGGCATAAAAAGTATCGAACGCTTTTTGGATATCACATCTGTTTGATTGTAAGAGGCCAAATGTTCACCCTTTTGTATTTTTGAAAAATTAAGAAAGCCTTTTTTCATGCTAAAGTTGTCGTGATCTTCGATTTTAAAACGTTGGGTGACTTCATAAAAACAAGGTTTTGAGCATTCATTAAAATTATGCTTGAAATTTTGAAAAATTTCAAAGTCTTTTCTTGAGATTAATTCGGTGTGAAGAAGTGTTTTCCAAATAAATTCAACACAATTTTGAACGGCAGATTCATCTTGATGCTGTCCGGCTTCAAAACCAAGTGAAACATATCCCCTTTCATTGATATAATTGAGCAATGTTCCTTGCAAATACTCTTCCAAGCCCAATACTATTGGCACGTTGAACAATGTTGCAAATTTTCGATTAATCATGGCATCGCTAATGGTGATAAAGGGTTTAGAGTGAGATGATGTGGTGTGTAAATCAAGAAAATAATAAGGGGGTTGCTCTGCTAAAAGAATCTTTGACAAGCTATTATAAATGTGTAGCAGCTCTTGCTCATCGGGTCTTAAGAATTCTTTATCTCTTCTCAAAATGCTGGTAATGTGATGGCGCTGCCAAATTCGGTTAAGATCGCTTTCCAAAAAACGTTTCTCCAGTTCTAGGGCTTTCACATTGCCTCTGAAACCATAGAGGGTTCCATTCATTTTAATATTCCAACTTTTCAATTGCGCAAATACCTGCTCCAAAGCTTTAATTCCCGCAGGCTCATTGCCGTGGATACCTCCAAAAAAAACGACAGTTGCCCCAGGGTTTATTCCCTTTATATGTCCAATAATCCTATCGGGTAACTTAATTTTTTCGTTTCTTACTATCGCTTCCATGCATCTATGTCTTTAGAGGTGATAATACCTATAAGTATATTTTCGTGTGTTACCGGTAGGCATTTAATCTTATGTTCTAACATCATTTTTTCGGCCTCTTGCATGGTTTGATGCCTGTGAATACTCCGCACCGGTTGTCGAAAGATTTTTCGAATGCTTTTATTGAGGTTTATTTTATTTTTATATGCTTGAAGTACATCAGTTGAGCTGATAATTCCCACGAGTTCATATTGATTTTTAACTACCGGTAGGTGGTGAATATTTTTCCATTCCATGATTTTTTTGACCATCAAAAGTGTGTCATCGGGCATGGCTGTGAACACGTTGGTTTTCATGTAGGCAGATACTGTGGGATGGTTGCGGACTTGATAATATTTTTTAATGCATATTGACTGCCAATCGGCTACGCAATCGTAGGCCAAATTGTTTTCGTACATGCTTCGTGTGAGCAATTTGGTAGCAATAGAAGCACTGTGTTTTTCAGTGATTTTTCGATAGTTATTAATGATCCACTCCGAACCCGTATGTTTGAAAAGTCTTTTTTGAATTACATTTAAGTAATGCGAAGCGATTTGCGAATCAATTCCGGCTTTTAGCAGTCCATCATACGCCAGTGGAAGTAGTTTATCTCCAATCAGCTTGCGGGCGTTTTGAAATTTTCCTTCCCAAAATAAGGGTGACTCTAATCCCAATCGGGCAGCATTTAGAAAATTCATTTTAGCCACATAAAAAGGTACTTTGCTGTGTAAATTTTTGAGGTTTTCGGGTTGGTTATACATCAAACCCACCCAAAAACAAAAATTGGCTATCTCGTCTTTGGGAGAAGGTCCTGAAGGCAAATAACGGTTTTCTATACGGAGATGGGGCTTTTGTTGTTGGGTACCATAGCAAAGCCTGTTCCAACGGTAGTCTGTTCCATTGTGCAGTAGCAAAGCCGAAAGCTTGGGCGGCTTACCTGCCTTTATTTGCACCGTGCTTTTTTCTTTAAAATCGCCGGTCAAAATGCTTTTAAAACGAGTAATGGAATCTTTATAATAATCACCTGCGTTTCCTCTTTGCCAATCTCTGCCAAAACCCACTCGAGGTTCTTTGTCATTTAGCAAATAGGATGTAGATCTAGTATCTACACTTTGGCTAAAAAGCGCTATACGTGTTTCATGCCACAATTGCCTTCGAAGCAAGAGTGGTGAATTGGTAGCTACTGCCAAAACAGGACCGGATATGTATTGCGCCCAATTATACGCCGATCTAAAATGTGCTGGTGTAATTTGCAAATGTGCCTGAAAACTGGTGTTGCAACCTTCATAAATAATAGAATTATGCCTAATGTGCAGTTCATCCAAGCCTTGTATATGAATCTCAAAATCTTGCTTTCTAATTTTCCGCATTGACTCGTTTAATACATTGTACCTAACTAAAGGTGTCATTGATGACAGATTGATGTGGTTGAAATTGATGGTGGGCAATATGCCCGTTAAAATAATATTGACATCCAACAGACGTGCTTTTTCTGCGGCTAATGCCAATTTTTCTTTCACTTCGGTTTCGAGCTTTTTAAAACAATCTGATTGAAGTTTATGTGCTCTGGTGTTCAATTCCAAATTGTACAGGGCCAATTCGGTTGTAAAATCAGGTTGATTGATGGCGGCTAGCAAATCCATCGCCTTGTTGACTGGGCGCCACGATGAATCAACCAAGCAAAATTCTTGCTCTGCACCTATGTGCATCTCTTTGTTTTCGAAACCTTCTTCATGCAACAACTGGTCAAACGCTTCTACGTCATCAAGCAAATGACTGATGTATTTAAGTTTATGATGACCGGAGCTTATGCTTCTAACCTCTTGAACCCCCATGATGGTGCTTTTTGTACCAAAGCAATTTAAGCGTGTTTTTTTTATTTACACATGATATTTATCATGTTATCAACACCTTTTGCAAAAAGATGGGAATTGAAACTCTGAATTGAAGGCGTTTTAAAACAAAATGGAATTGATTTTCTGAATAAGTCGCGTGAAGAAATCCGATGTCTTTTCAGTTTAGAAACTAAAGCAATTGGTCTTTAACGATGCCTGTCTAATCTGGAATGAAGAGAGACAACAAAAAAGAATGCGCTTGCTCTTGGTTGTAATTACATGATGGTGGCTACCTGTGTGTGCTTGTCTATTTCTATATCGAGCTTTTCCTTGTAAGCAGCCATTTTTTCCTGAGGTTCATCAAAAAGTGCCTGATGCGTTTCGAAAACAATATCGCGCAAGGTCTCTATGCTGTAGATGTCAAAGTATAAACGTCCGGTTCTGCGAATAAAAAAATCGAGCGGATTTGTGACCATTTCATTTTCTGCACAAAATAAATACTCGGCCTTTCCCATCAATTTTTCGGCTGTTTTTTGTGTGGGCTTCAGGCTTTCAAAAGTTTTTAGAATGTCTTCTGTCTGGCGGCCAAAAGTTGTCACCAAATATTGCGCATATACCTGATCGAAACCGTGCGGTGCAATTTTTTCTGCAATGGTTTTTATGTATTTCTGTACCTCTTTAAAATTTTTGAAAACACCACCCGCCAAAGGTGTTTTTTCGGTTTTACACTTCTTAAAGTTCTTGTCTTCTTCCTCTTTCAGCTTTTCGCAAACTTTATCGAGCACGCGTTCTGCCATTTTTCTGTATCCGGTGAGTTTGCCACCCGCAATAGAGATGAGTTGCGAATCGGACACAAATATTTCGTCTTTTCTGGAGAGTTCCGATGCCGATTTTCCCTCTTCGTGGATTAACGGGCGAAGGCCGGCCCAAGTAGAGATGATGTCTTTCATATCCAGATGAATTTTAGGAAACATATTGTTGACAGCACTAATCAGGTAGATGGCATCTGCCGCATCTGTTATGACATCGTCTTTGTTGTCTTGATAATTGGTGTCTGTGGTACCAAAATAGGTGATTTTCCCTCTGGGGATGGCAAACATCATGCGGCCGTCCGGCACATCAAAATAAACCGATTGTTTCACCGGAAATTTTTCGTAGGGCACCACCAAATGCACGCCCTTTGTCAGGTGGAGTTGCTTGCCTTTTTTTGACTGATTGAGCACCCTGAGTTCGTCCACCCAAGGTCCTGTGGCATTGACGACAACTTTGGCAGCAATTTGTATGGATTGTTTGCTGCGTTGGTCTTCTACCTTCACTCCGGTGACCATACCGTTTTCATAGAGAAATTCTGTCACCGCAGTATAGTTGATGCAATCTGCTCCTTTTTGCACAGCGGTTTTGATGTTTTCAATAGTCAATCTGGCATCATCGGTTCGGTATTCTGCATAATAACCCGCACCTTTCAAAATTTTCTTGGGCAATAGCGGTTCTTTTTCTAATGCCTCTTTTTTGTCGAGCATCAGGCGGCGGTCGTCACCTTCAACGCTTGCTAAAATATCATATACTTTGAGTCCGATAGACGTCAGCCAAGTGCCGTAAGTGCCATTCTCGATGATAGGCAACAGCATTTTTTCAGGAACCACCAAATGTGGTGCGAGTTGATGCACAATGGCGCGTTCGGAACCCACTTCTTTGACGAGCCAAAAATCGAATTGTTTAAGGTAGCGCAAACCTCCGTGTATCAGTTTGGTAGATTTACTACTCGTGCCCGAGGCAAAGTCTTTTTTCTCTACCAAGGCTACCTTCATGCCGCGAAGGGCAGCATCTAAAGCAATACCTGCTCCGGTTATGCCACCGCCAATGACTAAAAGGTCATATTTTGTTTGAGACAATTTTGCCAAAAGTGTGTCTCTGTTTTTTAGGGAAAAACTATTTTTCATCTGTTTATATTATTTATTTTAATCGGTCATGCTTCGACTGCGCTCAGCACAGGAATGGAACACCTTAACTCATCATGCTCCTGCGTGCAAAATTTTTACATGGGTGTTTCATCATGTTTCCAATTTTTGGTTCGTTCTACTGCTCGTAGCCAGCCTTCATATCGTTTTTTTCGAGTGTGATCGTCAGACTTGGCCGTAAATGACTTTTCGATTTGTTTGGTCTTCAAAATTTGTTCTTTAGTCCACAGTCCAACTTGCAGCCCAGCCAAATAAGCAGCACCCAAAGCCGTAGATTCTACGCAGTCCGGACGCTCAACAGGAACACCTAAAATATCGGCTTGAAATTGCATAAGATAATCGTTTGCGCAAGCGCCGCCATCTACCTTGAGTGCTTTTAGCGCAATTCCGGAATCTTTTTGCATCGCACGCATCAAATCTACCGTTTGGTAAGCTATAGATTCAAGCGTCGCTCTTACGATGTGTGCAAGTCCGGTATCGCGGGTAAGTCCAAAAATAGCACCTCGGGCATCTTGATCCCAATAAGGTGCACCCAAACCGGAGAAAGCCGGCACAAAATACACCGGATTTTCTCCAACCACACTTTCTGCAATACCCTGAGTGTCATATGCATTTTCTATTACTTTCAATCCATCTCTAAGCCATTGAACCGCTGCGCCGGCTATAAAAACACTGCCTTCTAAGGCGTAATGTACTTCACCATCCAAACCCCAAGCAATGGTTGTTAGTAAGCCATTGTGAGAATACTGAAGGTTTTGACCTGTGTTCATCAACATAAAACAACCCGTTCCGTAGGTGTTTTTAGCCATGCCGGGCTCAAAACAAGTTTGTCCGAATAGTGCGGCTTGCTGGTCTCCGGCAACACCGCAAATGGGTATAGCCGTTCCGTGATAGACAAAATCACTATAGTGGTAAGAACTGGGTTTTACATCGGGCAGCATGCTGGTATAAATGCCCAGCCTGTCTAATATTTTTCGATCCCATTTGAGCTTTACAATGTTGTAGAGCATGGTGCGAGAGGCGTTGGTATAATCTGTAACGTGTACACTGCCGCCGGTAAGATTCCAAATAAGCCAAGTGTCAATAGTACCAAACAGTAAATCGCCTTTTTCTGCGGCTTCTTTTGCGCCGGCAACATTTTCGAGTATCCAATGTATTTTGGTACCCGAAAAATAAGCATCAATCACCAATCCCGTTCTTTCTTTGATGTGCGCCTCGAGACCTTCTTTTTTGAGTACATCACAAAATGCCGAAGTTCGCTTATCTTGCCAAACAATGGCATTGTAAACGGGTTTGCCTGTGTGCTTGTTCCAAACAACGGTAGTTTCTCTTTGGTTGGTGATGCCAATGGCTTTGACATCTTGAAGCGATATTTGTGCTTTGCCAATCAGTTCTTTAAAAACTGTTAGCTGGCTTTCCAATATTTCCATTGGATCGTGCTCTACCCAACCCGGTTGGGGGTAAATTTGGCTAAATTCTTCTTGGGCTATTGCGACAAGTTTTCCGGTTGCGTCAACCAACACGGCCCTCGAGCTAGAAGTACCTTGATCGAGCGCTACAATGAAAGGAGGTTTCACAGTTTAAGGTTTTTTGGATAGGACAAGCAATTTATAAAAATATTGTGCCCTTTCAAAATTAAACTATTGTTAAACTGAAAATTAACTTAATGTTCCAGCGGTCGCCTTTTCACCATTCCTCCCACGGTGTCTTTTACGCTGCTCATTACCAAAAAGGCATTGGGATCTATTTTGGCTATTTCTGTTTTTAGTTTACTGATTTCCAAACGAGTAATCACAGAGTAAATGATTTCGGTTTCTTGACGAACTTCGCCCTTTTTTCCATAGCCTCTTTTTCCGTTGTAGATAGTCACCCCTCTTCGCATTTTTTCAATAATCATCTGTCTGATTTCATCGCTATGCAGGGAAACAACGGTTACACCCACATATTCTTCTACGCCTTCCACAACAAAATCAACTGTTTTGGAAGCAGACAAATAGGTTAGTATGGAATAGAGTGCCACTTCTACGTTTAGTAAATACGCCGCAACTGAGAAGATAACAATATTGAAAATTAGAATGGTATCGCCTATGGTAAGACCTGTTTTTCGATTCAAATAGACCGCTAATACTTCTGTGCCGTCCAACACGCTTCCGCCCCTGATTGAAAACCCGATGCCCAAACCGAGAAAAAATCCACCAAAAACAGAAATTAATAGCTTGTCTGATGTAATGAGCGGATAAGGAATAAAGGTAATGGCCAAAGCCAAACCTGTGATAGCAAGAATACTCTTTAGGGCAAAGTTTCTTCCTATTTGTTTGTAGGCCATGTATATAAAAGGGGCATTGATGACAATAATCAACAAGGATAGTGGCATACCTGTCATAAAGGAGGTCAACAAAGATATACCGGTAACGCCACCGTCTATAAAATTGTTGGGCAATAGGAAGCCTTTCAAGCCAAAACCGGCAGCCGTAAAACCCAGTACAATAAAGAGCATGTCTAACAAAAACCTGCGGAGTGTAATGCGAAACCTTTTGAACGCCTTTGCCCTTTGGTAATCGCTGACGCTCTTTGCTTGGTTTTTATCTATCGACTTCCAAACTGCTTTGGCAATCATCGTATTGAAATGGATATTCATGACTTTGTTTTGTTTAGTTACCTTGATCAATATCCAAAAAATCGCCTCACTTAGCTATTTCGGTAATCCGAAGTGTATTGACCATCCCTTTTTCAAAAACCGGCATTGCTGCGAGGCTGATTACCAAATCGCCCTTGCAGGCATAGCCTTTTTCACAACAAATTTGGTTTACGTCATCTATGGTCTCGTCTGTACTGACGAATTTATCGTAATAAAACGCTCTTACGCCCCACAAAAGGCTCACTTGAGTAAGAATTCGTTTGTTTGACGTGAATACTAAAATATGGGCTTTGGGTCTCCAAGCAGATATTTGAAAGGCCGTATAGCCACTATTCGTAAGTGTCGTGATGGCTTTGGCTTCAATTTCGTTGGCCATAAGTGCAGCGTGGTAACAAACGGACTTGGTGATGTAGCGCTTGGTGCGGATGTGCGGTGGTGAAAGCGGTACTTTAATTAAATCTGAATGTTCTACACTATGGATAATTTGTGCCATTTTTTGTATGACTTGAACTGGATATTGCCCTACGGATGTTTCGCCGGAAAGCATGACCGCATCGGCACCATCCATCACAGAATTGGCCACGTCGTTGACTTCGGCTCGGGTGGGCGTCAGGCTATTAATCATGGTTTCCATCATTTGGGTGGCTATGATGACCGGAATGCGTGCTTTTTTGGCTGTAAGTACCAATTGCTTTTGAATGAGTGGCACTTCATGCGCGGGTATTTCAACACCCAAATCGCCACGGGCTACCATCAAGCCGTCACAATAGGCTACAATTTTATTGATATTGACAATTGCCTCGGGCTTTTCAATCTTGGCAATAACCGGAATTTTGTGTTTGGAATGGGCGTCGATTAGCTCTTTTAACTCCATCAGGTCTTCAGGTGTACGCACAAAAGAGAGTGCAATCCAATCTATTTGTTGCTCGATGGCAAAAATGGCATCTTTAACGTCTTTTTCTGTCAGTGCCGGCAAAGAAACTTTGGTATTGGGTAAGTTGACGCCTTTTTTTGATTTTAGTGGTCCGCCTTGGATGACTTTTGTAACAACTTCATGCGCCCTGTCTGTACTAACCACTTCAAAAATGAGCTTTCCGTCGTCGAGCAAAATGCGCTCCCCGGGATTGACATCCTGCGGAAAGGTTTCGTAGTCCATGTAAGCGCGCGATTTGGTTCCTACGAATTTTTCTTTGGTAGAAAAAGTAATTTCATCCCCAGGAAACACTTCAATTCCTTCTTCCATCACGCCTACCCGAAGTTTGGGACCTTGTAAATCGCCCAAAATAGAGACGTTGAATCCGTGGGTTTCGTTGAGTTCACGAATCATTTTGATACGGGCTTTTACATCTTCATAATCGGCATGTGAGAAATTAATTCTAAAAACATCGGCGCCGTTTTGCATCATCTCCAACAAAACTTCTTTGGTGGAAGTAGCCGGGCCCAGCGTGGCTACAATTTTGGTCTTTTTTCTGATTGGCATTATTTAGGTAATTAGGTTTTGAATTGATTTTAGTTGTTTTTCTATTATATATGCCGTCTTTATCGTTGAAATTTTCTGCAAATTTTTTACGATATGTGTTGCGGCATTTTCGTCTTCTAAGCCGTTTATTTTCAGTATGTAATCAACATTTTTAAGTTCGGGTATTAAATAGCGCAAAACTGCTTGTTTATCGGTTGCTTCTTCAAACAACGTCCCGGAACTAAATTTGTGAGGCACTTCTGTAAGGCATTTGTTGGTGATTAGACTCCAATCGGTGTAATGCTTTACATCTTCCCATACAAACCAAGCAAATGAGGCGTCTATATAATTAAAATCTAAATCTTTCTTGCAGCGCGTCAGTTTGATTTTTAAATTTCTGTTGAGATCAAAAGCCAACCTGTAATCTTCGGCATCTGTATGTATGGCAAACACCGAAGGCTCGTCTTCGAGGAAAGCATCTAGCTTTATCTTGTGAACCTTCACTTTGAATTTTTAAAGCGTAAAGATAAAAAAACTTAATTCTTCCCTTGAATTATAAGAAAAGTTTATCAGTTTTTTACAACCCATTTGCGGATGCAGCAGAAAATGTTACTATAAACACCTTATTTGAGGGTTCTAAAATACTCGAGCAAGGCGCGCGCTTCTTCTTCGGGTATGTTTTGATTGGTCATAGGCACGTTGTTGTGCTCTGCCAAAAGAGCTTTGGCTTCGGGGTCTTTTGACAACATTTCTATAGGATTCATAATCATGTTCATAATCCACTCCGGACGCCGGCGCTCGGTCACTCCTTTCATAGCCGGACCAATTAACTTTTGTTCGGCCATGTGGCAAGCCACACATTTTTTACTAAAAATAGCCTTCCCTTCTTCGGCTAAGGCAGCATCTATAGTTTCGGGCAACCGAAAGGCTTTGACAGGGCCAATACCACTGCCTTTTTTTATGGTTTCCGCAGCAGGTTTGTCCGCCTTAGGCTGTTGTGTTTGCGCATCGCTTTTCTTGGCATCATTGCAAGCCGAGAGCCATCCCATGATAGCTAGGGCAATTAAGTATTTCTTCATCTCTTAGGGTTTTAGGTTTCTACTTGTTTTGGTTTTGCTAATTTAACGCATAAAGATTTGGTTTCAAAAAGAAATTTTCAGCAAGAATGCTATACTCACAAATCGATGTCAGATGTTATTTTATGTAAAAAAGCTATCATTTCATTTTCATGAAAATAAAATTCTGACGCTTGATAAAATCCAACGTGGCCACCGTATTTGGGCATTGACAAGTGTATGTACGGATTGGTCTGCGCTGCTGCAACCGGATAACATTTGTCTTTCAAAAAACTGTCGTTTTGTGCATTCAGAATCAACACAGGTTTTTGAATGTGTTTCAGAAATTGGATCGAACTGCATTTTTCATAATAATCAAAAGCATCTTTAAAACCGTGCGCCGGTCCTGTGTAAAAGTTGTCAAAATCCAACAAAGAATAGATTTTGGGCAGCTTATTGGGGAAAGCTTCCGGAAATTGCCTGAATTTCACTGCTAATTTTCTGCTCAATTGTCTTAGAAATTTTTGACGGTACACAAAATTTATCGGCAGGTTGAGCTGCTCCAACGAAGCGCGTAAGGCGCAAGGTGTAGAAATGGCAATTCCCCCAACAACCTGATGGTCTGACATACCCGAGGTTCCCAAATATTTCAGCAAAATATTGCCCCCAAGGCTAAATCCAATCAAAACCATTTTTCTATAGCCCTTCGCTTTGGCTGCATCTATTACGGCGCTAAGGTCTTCGGTGTTGCCTCCATGGTAACCCCTAAAAAGTTGGTTGGGTTCGCCACTGCATCCCCTAAAATTCACCGCCAAGGCATCGAAACCATGCACATTGAGTTTTTTTACAGCTCCCAAAACATAGGGTCTGTGCGAATCGCCTTCCAATCCGTGAAGCACCAAGGCCAATATACGGTTTGACGCTTTTGCCAACGACCAATCCAAGTCCAGAAAATCGCCATCGGGCAGTTCTATTCTTTGTCTTTGATACACCACGCCTCTTACTTTTCTGGCTAGCGCACTGTAAATGGTGGAAATATGACCGTTTCTGAAAATAAAAGGAGGAATATACTCGGGATATGAAACAGGCATCTTATTTTTGGACGAAAATAATCAAAAAAACAAATTATGTTTTTAAAATCTTTTGAAATTAGATGGTCCGATTTGGATGCAAACAGCCACTTGGCCAATTCGGCTTATATGAATTTGATGAGCCACACCCGCATGGCTTTTTTGCAAAGCATCGGTTTGGGTTTACGTGAATTGAAGCAAGCCCATTTGGGGCCGGTAGTTTTTCACGAACACATTCACTATTTCAAGGAAATATTTCCGGGAAAACCCGTACAAGTTTCTTTAGAACTGAAAGGCCTTTCCGAAGACGGTCGGTTTTTTGCTTTTGAACACCGCATTTTTAGTGCAGACGGAACCAACAACGCCTTCTGCGAATTGATGGGTGCTTGGATAGACACAGACAAAAGAACCCTAACTGCCCCGCCTGCAGATATGCTAAAATCTTTTGACAATGCACCAAAAACAGCTGATTTCAAAATTTTAACCAAAGAAGATACACGCGCTTACAACCGCAAACCCGTCGATTTAAAAACTTAGAGTTCGAGGTATTCACCCGATTTTCATCTGTTTATTTTTATTGTTTTTAAGTGGTCATGCTTCGACTGCGCTCAGCACAGGAATGGAACTCGCTAATAATCATTCTCTTGTGTGTTAAACTTTTTAGCATGGCTCGTTTCATCTGTTTATATTATTTGTTTTTATCGGTCAGATGGAACGCCCTAGAATAATCATACTTCTGTGTGCAAAATTTTTACATGGGCGTTTCTTTCGGTTTTTTTGTCACCAGATAAACGCCGATAAAAATGACTATAGCCGCACCTATCTTGATGATACTCAGCTTGTCTGCTCCCACAGCTACAGCAAATACACCCGCCACAAGCGGTTGCAGGTAAATAAAAACCCCAACGGTTGATGCTTTGAGGGTGCGCACCGCAAAGAGGTTAAACAAATAGGTGCCGCAGGTGGCAAAAAGCAACACATAACCAATGTTTAACCAAATAAGATCCGGTATTTCAGCGGGTTTCATGGCCAAAACTTCTCCCAAACCAAAAGGCAAGACCATCAACAAACCAAAGGTGTATATCCATTTGACGAAGGTAAGTGGGTGGTATTTTTTTACTATTTTACTCACAATAACTAAATAAAGTGCATAAGACGAGGCATTTGTATAAACCAAAAGATTGCCCAGCATGGCGTGTTCGCCACCCAAAGAAAGATCTGTTGCGCCACTGAAAATAACGATGAGTGTACCTATCAAACCCAAGAAAATACCCACTATCTTTTGCAAACTCAAATGTTCCTTGAGCAAAATTCTCGAAAACAACAACACCATAATCGGACTTGTCACCATAATGATAGACGCGCTGATAGGCGTGGTGTAATTGAGCCCTTTGAAAAAAGCCAACATATTCACCGCTACACCAAAAACAGCAGCCAGCATAAATTTTAAATAGTCTTTTCTGTCTATTTTTTCTTTAGGTGCCCAAATTGATAACAGCCAAAAGAAGGCTGTCGCAAAAACAACTCGCAACACTATAAAACCATAAGGCTGCACATAAACCGGCATGGCTGCCTTGGCAATGGTGTAGTTCATTCCGTAAATAACAGCAGCGGCAAGTGCCGCCAAAATAGCAACCGTTCTTTTAGACATCAAAGCGATTGGTTTATGGCCTCTAGTGTACGCTTAGAAGACCCAATGAAAATCTTGTCTTCCAACACCACAACCGGTCTTTTGAGAAAAGTGTAATGATGTAGCAAATAGTGTTTGAAATCTGCTTCGGTGAGCGGCTGCCGGTTGAGTCCCATTTCGGTATATAGCTTGGCGCGTCTGCTAAAAAGTGCTTCGTAGCTCCCTGCAAGTTTGCAAAGTTGTTCTATTTGCGCCACCGTGATGGGTCGCGATTTGATTTCTTGAAAATCAAATTTATCTACAGTTTTTATGGCATCTATAAACCGCGTACAAGTGTTACAGGCTTTCAGGTAAAATATTTTTTTCATCTGTTTATATTATTTATTTCGACTTCGCTCAATACAAGTGTTTTTATCGGTCATGCTTCGACTGCGCTCAGCACAGGCATGGAACGCCCTAGGATAATCATGCTCCTGTGTGTCACTTTTTTTAAATGTGCGTTTCATGCCCAAGTGGTTTCAGAGATTTTTTCCAGACACAAAGTAACGCCATTTACCTATAAATTCTGTACTTTTATAGACGTATTTTTATCATCAAAATTCAATTACTATGAAGCATAACTTTGATATTAGTTTGCAAAATCACAAAATATTTGAAACTTTTCTGTCCTCTTTTGAACCCGAGAGGCTCTTCAAAATTCCGGAAGGTTTCGGCAACAACCTTATTTGGAATATGGCTCATGTAGTGTCAGTTCAGCAATTGCTTGTGTACAAAAGGTCGTATTTGCCAACAGTATTGCCCGATGGATTTGTATCGCGCTTTGCACCGGGTACACAGCCACCTGTAGAAGTTGACACCACATTGATTGAATCGTTGAAATCTTATTTGTACAAAGGCGTACAGCAAGTTCAACCCGACTTTGAGGTCGGCAAATTTGAAAGATATGAAACGTTTACGGCGCGGAGTGGGTTTGAAATTGATACGCTCGAAAAAGCAGTTCTTTTCAACAATTACCACGAAGGTATCCACTTGGGCTATGTGTTGTGCTTGAAGAAGTTTGTATAACTTTTTGACGAGTTGCTATAAAAAACCAAATATCCCAAACACCTACGCCTACCATCCAATAAGATTTATTCCTATGAGTTCTTAAAAAAGAACGTTAACATTTTTGCATAGATTTTAGGATGTATGTTTATTTCTATACTTTTGAAAATCTTTTCTAAAAACCTTGAAAAGCAAATTAAACTTGCCTGCAATTTTTTCTGAAACCCTCAAAATAACATTGACTTTATTTTGCCTCAAAATTCAAAAATAGACCCATTCAAACTCCTGCAACGCCAGCTTTTACATTTTTCTAACCATCAGGTTGTTTTTGGCAGGCATCATCACTAACCTTTTAAAAAAATTATACATGAAATTTAACACCAAGACCATACACGGCGGACAACACCACGATCCTGCCTACGGCGCAGTCATGCCGCCCATCTATCAAACTTCTACCTACGCACAAACCACTCCCGGCGGCCACAAAGGTTTTGAATATTCTCGCACGCACAACCCAACCCGCAAAGCGCTGGAAGACAATTTGGCTAGTATAGAAAGTGGCGCATATGGCTTGGCCTTTGGTTCGGGCTTGGCTGCTATAGACGCAGTGATGAAACTCCTAAAACCAGGCGATGAGGTGGTTTCTACAAATGATTTATACGGCGGATCTTACCGTTTGTTTAAACAAATTTTTGAACCCTTCGGCATCAAATTTCACTTTGTAGGTATGCAGGATGTGCAAGCCATTGAAGAAAAACTCAATGCCCACACGCGTATGATTTGGGTAGAAACACCCACCAACCCCATGATGAATATCGTGGATCTTGAGGCCGTTTCTAAAGTAGCCAAAAAACATGATGTGTTATTGGCTGTGGACAATACTTTTGCCACGCCCTACCTGCAACGCCCTTTAGAAATGGGGGCAGACATCGTAATGCACTCTGCTACCAAATATTTGGGCGGACACAGTGATGTGGTGATGGGCGCACTGGTTGTAAATGACAAAGCATTAGCAGAGCGTCTGTATTTTATTCAAAATGCAAGTGGTGGCATTTGTGGCCCTATGGATAGTTTTTTGGTTTTGCGCGGTATCAAAACCCTGCATGTTCGGATGCAACGCCATTGCGAAAACGCACGTGCCATAGCCGAATTTTTAGTCAACCACCCCAAAATAGAAAAAGTATATTGGCCCGGACTTAAAGACCACCGCAACCACGACATCGCTCAAAAACAAATGAAAGACTTTGGCGGTATGCTATCCTTTGTGACCAAGGGCAACAACTACGAAGAGGCCATTCGTATCGTAGAACGCCTCAAAGTTTTCACCTTGGCAGAATCTTTGGGAGGCGTAGAATCGTTGGCCGGCCACCCTGCCAGCATGACGCATGCCTCAATCCCCATAGCAGAACGCGAAAAATCAGGAGTAGTCGATGCTTTGATTCGGCTTAGTGTCGGCATCGAAGATATTGACGATTTATTGGCAGATTTGAAGCAGGCCATTGGGTAGTTTAATCAAAGTACCTTCGTACGCACTTTTGCCCACACTTTTTTCAGCGCAATGGCAAAAACGATAGTTAGCACAAAGGCGATGCTTGCTTCTGTGGTGTTTCCGTATATAAGGTTACCCGTAGTAAATAAGGCACTGTACACCATGGCGCAACCTACCAACATGGCCAGTATTCCGGATGGCACGCTCCATCCCGTTTCGCCTTTGTTGATTTGCATGCCTTCTGAAGCAGCTTTCTTCACAACTTTTGCCCAACCGGGACCGCCCGGTTTAATTTTTATATAGAAATTGCGCAGCACATTTTCGTCTTCGGCTTTGGTAAAGAAGGTAGTGAATAGCCAAACCACGGTGGTTATCAAAACCACCAAAGGAAATTTTGCCCAATCTTCAAAAACGCCCGGGACTGTTGTGCCGGTTTCTATATCAGTATGGTCAAACAGTGATTTTCCAAAATCTGTAAATGAAAAAATGAGAGAGACAACGCCCGATATAATCATGGCTGAGATTTCGCTCCAAGCGTTGATACGCCACCAAAACCAACGCAGGATAAAGATAAGTCCGGTGCCGGCACCAAACATGATGATGATATCAAAAAGTTGTTTGGCGTTTTGTAGGGACAAAGCCACTAGGGCACTCACCACCATTAAAACGACAGTGGAAATTCTGCCCACAGCAACCAATTTTTTTTCTGAAGCCTCGGGGTTTATTTGTTGTTTGTACAAATCATTCACTATATAAGAAGAACCCCAATTGAGGTGCGTAGAAATGGTTGACATATAAGCGGCTACCAATGACGCCAACACCAAGCCGATAAGACCGGCCGGCAACTTGGTAAGCATGGCACTGTAGGCAAGGTCATGCCCGAGTTTGTCTGCGGAAATATCAGGAAAAGCTGTTTGAATGCTTTGTATGTCCGGAAACACAACCAATGACGCCAATGCGACCAATATCCACGGCCACGGACGTAAGGCGTAGTGCATAATGTTGAAGAAAAAAGTAGCGCCTATGGCGTGATTTTCATCTTTTGCTGCCAACATACGTTGGGCAATGTAACCACCACCGCCGGGTTCGGCTCCCGGATACCAAGAACTCCACCACTGAACAGCGAGGGGAATCACTAGCAAGGTGATGAGTGCCTCTTTCTCAGAAAAATCAGGAAGTAATGCTAATTTATCGGCTACATTGTTATGTTGCATCAAAGCATCTAAACCTCCCACTTCCGGAAGGTTTACACAATACCATGCGGCACCAATAGAACCTGCCATGGCCACAAAAAACAGCAAAAAATCGGTGTAAACCACGCCCTTAAAACCGCCTACAGCACTAAAAATAACCGTGACCACACCCGCATACAGAACGGTTTCCAAGGGCTGAAGTCCCAACATAATTTGACCAATCTTAATTGCCGCCAAAGTCACGCCCGACATGGCGAGAATGTTGAAGGCAATGCCCAAATAGACTGCTCTAAACCGCCTCAGGAATTTGGCCGGTGCGCCACCATAGCGCAATTCGTAAAATTCCAAATCTGTACTGACATTTGACCGACGCCACAATTTGGCATAGACGAAAACCGTGAGCATACCGGTGAGCAAAAAAGCCCACCAAACCCAGTTTCCGGCAACGCCATCTTTGCGGACTATGTCGGTCACCAAATTCGGTGTATCTGTAGAAAAAGTGGTGGCTACCATTGATAAGCCCAACAACCACCAAGGCATGTTGCGTCCGGATAGAAAAAATTGGGTGGCATCGCTGCCGGATTTTTTAGAAACACTGAGTCCTATGAACAAAGTGATGGAAAAAAATAAAACGATAATGATGTAATCCAGGTTGGAGAGTGCAATCATAGTTAAGGTTTTTCGTTGTCTTCGGTTATGTGGAGTATAATGCGTTTGGCATCTTTGAGATAATTCCGCCCGATGGGAATTTTTCGGTTTGACACTTCTACCGTATTGCCTTCTACGGCTTTTACCTTTTCAACAGAGACGATAAAAGAGCGGTGAATTCTCAAAAAGTATTCATTAGGAAGCTCTTCTTCTATGGATGTGATGCTTCTCAGTACCAAAAAATCGCCTGCTGTAGTTGAAATTTTTATGTAATCTTTCAAGCTCTCCACAAAGAGAATTTCTGAAAGATATACTTTGATTAGTTTTTTATCCGACTTGATAAAAATATGTGGTTTGTTGACAATAGGTTCGGAAAGGCCTTTTTCCAATTGAATTAAATGTCTCACTTTATCAATTGCCTTTAAAAATCGGGCAAAAGGAATGGGTTTGATGAGATAATCCGCCACATCAAGTTCAAAGCTTTCTACTGCAAATTCTCTGTAGGCCGTTGTGATGATGACGTGTGGTTTTATCGAGATGCTCTTTAAAAAATCGAGTCCGGTAATCTTTGGCATATTGATGTCGAGAAAAATCAGGTCAATTGAGTTGCTTTCAATTACAGAAAGTGCCTCCAAAGGATGCTGAAAAGTATTCACTACAGTGATATCCGGAAATTCTTTTAAGTGATTTTGAATCACTTTTACAGCCATAGGTTCGTCGTCGATAATGAGACAATTGAGTTTCATGCTTCAGCTACTTTGTTTTGTAAAGGTATTCTTAAACGCACTTTAAACTTACTTTTTTTCTTAAAGATATCCAAAGAATACCGATCTTGAAAGAGCAAGTCCAACCTACGCCGCACATTGCTGATGCCGATTCCGCCTCGCAAATCAAAGGTTTCGGCTTCGCTTTCTACATAGGTGTTCACCACGGAAAAATAGAGGGTGTGGTTGTTTTCATTTTTAAAAAAAATACTGATGTCTATATCGCGCTGATGCCGCGCCCCGTGTTTGAAGCAGTTTTCTATAAAGGGTAAAAATAGCAGCGGTGGCACGGTGACTTCTTCAATATCTCCTGAAATAAAAGAATCTGCTTTGACGCGTTCACCAAAACGAATGCGTTCCAAATCTATGTAGTTTTGAATGTATTTAATTTCATCGAAAAGTTTGATGTTTGTGGTGCGAACATCGTACAAAACATATTGCATAATGTCTGATAACTTTAACACCAAATTTGGCGCAGCGTCAGATTTTTCTAAGGTCAAAGCGTAAAGGCTATTGAGCGTATTAAAATAGAAATGCGGTTGGATTTGCGATTTTAAAAAATTGAGTTCGGTGTGTAATTGCATTTTGCTCAATCGGTCGTTTTTGCGTTTTTCATTAATCCAATCGATAGAAATTTTAATTGCAGAGACAAAGGCAATTACATAAATTTCACCGATGGCAACGGCAGCAAAGTGATATATACTGAGCGGATTTCTAATGCCGTTGGCTTCCGGCCATATTTCATGTGTCACAAAAAGATAATTGAGCCCGACAATCCCAAAATAGACAACGACGAGTACCATAAAAAGTGCCAAGACAAATTGCAGGTATTTTTTGGTGAGCACAAATTTTGGAATCAGGTAAAAAACCGTGGTGTAACAGCTAAAAAGATGCATGGAAAATTCGACCAAATTCGATTTGAAAGCGTAGAGATAGTCGTCAAAAAAACTACCCCATCTAAATACATTAAAGGTAAAATAGACCGTCCAAAAAATCACATGGTATCGCAGTGGTATCGGATTTTGTTTGGCAAATTGTCGGATCATGGTCTGTTTGGTCTGCGATTAAGCGGTTGAAAATTAGTAATTATTTATCAGTTGTCTTTGATTTTTATCAAAAGACAGTGCTAAAAAACACAGCCTACTATGCGTTTGTAGGTCGTTCCACACGGTTGGTGGCAAAAACAGCGTTGTTGGTCGGGCAAATAGCTGTTGAAAAAAACTACAAAATTGTCAGGCCTTGGTTTCGGTATGCTTGTAGTTTGGGTGTGTTCGGATCCATTTCTGTAACCAAGACATCCAAAGTATTGATGTCGCAAATTTTGTATCTATTGATGGTATTCAATTTTTCGCTGATGGTCAACGACACCACTTTTTTAGAAGCGGCTATCATCGCTTTTTTGAGCTGGGCAATTTCCCAATCAATCTCTGTGATGCCATTTAGCGGATCGAGATAACCGGTGCCGAGAAAGCAAATATCTGCCTTGATTTCAGATAACAGGTTGATGGCACTGCCACCCGTGGAGAGTTGAGAGTTTTTAGACAATTTTCCTCCGATAAAAATCACTTCATTTTTAGCCGGACTGTTGAGCAATTCGATAGCCATGGGCAGACTTGGCGTAAAGAAGGTGAGGTCAAGTTTTTGTGGCAGCAATTTGGCCAATTCTAAGTTGGTTGTACCTCCACTAATAAGCACCACATCGCCTTTTTTGAGAAGCGAGATGCCTTTCTGTGCAATAATGGCTTTATTTTCGTAGGCGTAAATATGGCTTCGTTGCTCGTTGTAGATGTTGAAACCCATAGAAACTGCACCTCCGTGTACGCGTTTGATTTTTTTGGCCTCGTCCATTTCTTTGAGGTCGCGCCGAACCGTATCAATAGAGACCTGCAAAATATTGGCCAAATCTGAGAGCAACACCCTATTGTGGATGTGTATTTCGTTGAGAATAATCTCCTGTCTTAATGACTTTTCCAAGATTAAAAGGTTTGGATGATATACAAAATGTTGCAATCAAATGTAGAAAAAAAAAGTTTTGTAGAAAATTTTGCGCAAAAAATCAACATTAATTCCGATAAAAACAGCAAAATAAAAACAAAATCGGTCAATATGCCATAAAAACTTGCACAATATCTTGCATCATAAAATTATTTTTATACATTTGAAAATCCTTACAAACTGTTTATGCTTCATTTTGAAAGGATCTAACTAAACAACTACACCATGCACGCTGCGCTAAAAAAGTTAGTACAAACAGCCGAAAAACCTACTAGAAACATCATCGGACTGATGAGTGGAACTTCTCTAGATGGCTTAGATATAGCATTTTGTGAAATAAAATCGTTTGGTAAACAAACGCAGGTAGTCTTAAAACATTTTGAAACGGTTCCTTATGACGACCCGTTTAAAAATGCCGTCAGGGAGGTATTTTCCAAAAAGAATATTGATTTGGAAAGACTATGCTTACTACATCCTTGGATAGGAGAAAAACATGCAGAAATGGTACTTTATTGCCTTAAAAAATGGCAAATACCCTCTGATGCCGTTGATTTAATTGCCAGCCACGGGCAAACGGTTTACCATGCACCCAAGCGTTTGCACCAGCAAATTGATTTTCCCAATGCCACTTTGCAGATTGGCGACGGCGATCATTTGGCTGTGAAAACAGGCATTACCACATTGAGCGACTTTCGTCAAAAACATTTGGCAGCCGGTGGCGAAGGTGCTCCTTTAGCCGCTTATGGCGATTACCTTATTTTTTCTGACCCAAATGTATCGCGTATTCTTATCAATATTGGCGGTATTGCCAATTTTACTTTTTTGCCCAAAAATGCAAGTTTTCAAGATGTGTTTTGTACAGACACCGGACCGGGCAACACGCTTATGGATGCCTACGTGCAAAAGCATGTCCCCAACCTTTCCTGCGACAAAGACGCAGCTATCGCTGCTACGGGTAAGATTAATCCGCTACTTTTGCAAGCCCTTAAAAAAAATCCATTTTTCAGACAGAATTTTCCTAAAACCATTGGCCCCGAACTCTTTAACCTTGCCTATTTAGAAAAGGCGCAGGCACAGTCCGGAACTTCCAAATTGCCAATAGCGGATGTGTTGGCTACCCTTAATAGGTTTTCTGCCGAGACTTTGGCTGAGGCCATATCGCAAAGCATGAACGATACAAATTTTGAGATGTATGTGAGTGGTGGAGGCATCTACAATCCGTTACTCTTAAAACATCTTCAAGACATTTTTGCAAAGAGAAACCTGCAAACCACAGCCGCGCTGGGTATTCATCCCGACGCCAAGGAAGCGGTACTTTTTGCGGTTCTGGCTAATGAGTGTATTTGCAATCCCGGCAACGAAGTCAAAAGAGGCCACACACCCGACATACGAATGGGTAAAATTAGTTTTCCAACTTAGTTCATCATGCTTAAAAATAATTTATTAACTCACAAACCATTCAAATGAAGAAGAAAGATTCTATTTTCAAGTTTGCAACCGGGTCGTTTTTGATGTGCCTGATGCTACTGCTGACCGGGGCTGCTACGCATGCCCAACAGACCTACACTTTTTCGGGCACAGTGACCGATGCAAGTGTGAACCAACCGATTATCGGGGCGACCATCATCATCGGTGGAACATCTATCGGAACAACTACCGATTTTGACGGAAACTACAACGTCTCAGCTTCGCTTCAGCCCGGAAATTATAGATTGGTATTTAGTTATCTGGGTTTTAGTTCGCAAACCATCAATGTGACACTTGGCAACGATACAAACATTCAAACCAACGTATCGCTTTCACCCGATTTGATGAATTTGGACGAAGTGATTGTGACGGGTACCTCCGTAGGTACTAGCCGAAGGCAACTCGGAAATGCCATATCAACCATCAGTGCAAAAGCATTTGAAGATGGTGGCGCGACTGCCATAGACCAAGGTTTATCCGGAAAAATTGCAGGTGCTTTGGTGCAACAAAACTCTGGAGATCCTGCCGGTGGTATCAGCGTAAGGTTGAGAGGTCCTAGTACAATTGCAGGCAGTTCCGATCCTTTGTATGTCATCGATGGATTGATAGTGAGCAACTCCAGTACAGAGTTGGTTGACTTAGGAGGAAATACTCAAAACAGACTGGTTGACATCAATCCGAGTGATATTGACAGAATAGAAATTATCAAGGGTGCAGCCGCTGCAGCCATTTACGGTTCAAGAGCCAGTAATGGCGTTGTTCAAATTTTCACAAAGAGAGGAAAAAGCGGCAAACCGTCCTTTTCATTTACTTCAAACTTTAAAATTAATGAGTTGAGAGATGAAATGGAATACAACAAAGTGCCTTTGGCTTGGGTAGATCCTTTTGACAGAAACAACTTGGCCACAGTACCAACGGAAAGGTTTAATCTTCAAGATGAAATTTTTGACACGGGTGTTGGTACAGAAAATTACCTGTCTGTATCGGGCGGTAACGAAAATACGAAGTACTATGTGTCGGGTTCTTTTCTCCACAATGAAGGCATCGTTAAAAACACAAACTTTCAGCGTTTCTCCTTCAATTCAAATATTGACCAAAAGTTATATTCTTGGTTAAATCTGAGCATGGGATTGACCTATACGCAAAGTGAAAGTGAAGATATACCAAATGGTGGTATCAATGCGGCAGATGGGGCCATCACCGGATTTCTATTTAGTGACAACTCTATAAATCCGGCTCCGGATGCGTCTGGGGTTTTTCCTGTTACTTCGTTACTCGTGCCAAGAACCAATCCTGCGGAAGCCGTTGAGCGTTTCGAATTTCAACAAAGAACCAACAGAACCATCACCAACATAGGTCTTATAGCTACACCTTTTGATGGTTTTACAGCCAATTTTAGAGCCGGGTTTGATTATTTTAATCAATCTGCTACAGGATTCATCCCTCCTGGTAACACTTCAACCCAACAAAATGGGTTTGCAACCCGGTCAGATGCGAACAACTTTCAGTATAATACAGATTTAAACCTGAGTTATAAATTTGACATCACAGAAGATATAGAATCCACTACTGTATTGGGAGGTACTTGGCAATTTGAACGTTTTGATAGAATTGGGCTTACTTCAGACAGATTGCCCCCGGGGGTAAAAGTAGCCTCGGGTGGTACAATCATCGGACAAATTGATTCCAGAAGCAAAAAATCATTTTGGGGTGGATTTTTACAACAAACTTTTGGCTACAAAGACAAACTGTACATAACCGGTGCCATCAGGCTAGATGGGGCTTCCGTTTTTGGAGAAGATGAAAGAGAGCAATTTTACGGAAAAGCCAGTGGTTCTTATGTAGTTTCCGCAGAAGATTTTTGGAGCGAAACTTTTGGAAATGTCATCAATTCTTTCAAAGTAAGGGCCTCATGGGGACAAGCCGGAAACCTCACCGCAATTGGTGCATTCGATAGGTTTTTTAACTTCAATCCACTCTCCATTGGCGGGTCTAGCGCTGTCATCCCATCTTCACTGCTCGGAAACGAGGGCCTGAAACCCGAACGACAAGAAGAGTACGAATTTGGTGTTGATGCCGGGTTCTGGAACAATAGAATCGGAATCGAGTTTACTTATTACAAACAGAACGTGGACGATTTGCTTCTGCAAAGAGAATTGGCACCATCGACAGGTTTTGCTACGCGATTTGAAAACGTGGGTGAACTGGAAAACGAAGGTATCGAAATATTGTTGAGAGCCAATCCTATCAAAACCAAAGACTTTAATTGGAATCTGACAACAACTTATTCGCGCAACAACAATACTGTCACTAAAGTAGCCGGAAACAACATCACACTTCCGGGTAGCTTCTCTACCAGTTTTGTCATAGAAGGGCAACCGCTTGGTGTTTTCTTCAGGTCTTTCTATGCGAGAGACGCCAATGGTGATATTGCTTTGGATGCCAATGGGTTTCCTGTAAGTGGCAGAAATCCTGACGGCAGTACCTCCAAGGTCATTGGCGATCCCAATCCGGACTGGTTCGGTTCGTTGATCAATGAATTCACCTATAAAAACTTTGCGCTTAAAGTGCAATTAGACGCTGTACAAGGTTTTGATGTATTCAACTGGAACAGACGCCTGTTGGACAATGTTATTTTTGGTGGTGGTGCCGGTGTGGGTGAAGAACTTTTGGGTAATAAACTAAAAGGCACCGGCTCTGTGCAAGCAAACATTTTTGAGGAATTTGTGGAAGACGGATCTTTTGTCAAATTGAGAGAATTATCTGTGAGCTATACTTTCCGACCTGAAAAATTGGGACTTCAGAGCCTAAAGCTCAGTTTAGTGGGTAGAAATCTCATTTCATGGGATGATTATTCTGGTTTGGATCCTGAAATCAACACTACCGGACAAAGTAATGGCGTTCGCGGATTCGATTTTGCCGCGGTACCAATTCCCAGAACTTTCCAAATTGGTGTAAACGCTACATTTTAATTTAAAAAAAGTAACCTCATGAAACACCCATATAAAAATTTTGCACACAAAGGCATGATGAGTTAGGGTGTTCCATTCCTGTGCTGAGCGCGGTCGAAGCATGACCACTTAAAAACAATAAAAATAAACAGATGAAAAATATATTCATAACTCAATTGAAGTATGTTGTCCTATCGGGTATCATCATACTATCGGCAAGTTCTTGCAACACAGAATTTGAAAACCCCAATTCGCCAACCAACCAACAAATCTTAAATTCTAGAGATGGTTTGTTTTCTCTAGCGGTTGGTATCAGACAACTCTATTCCACCTCGGGACTGAGATTTATCATAGAAACACCGGCCGTCACCACTAGAGAAGGCGGCATAACCACCACTTTCCTCAACATGATTGAATTGGAAGAGGGCGGTACATCTATTCCAAATTTCAACACCAATACCCAGGGACTTTGGGTAACTTTGACGAGACTCATAGGCATGACTGAAGACCTGTCTGACGGTGCCGAAACTGTAGATTTGCAGGCTGGATCCATCAGCGGATTGAAGGCTTATGCCAATATTTTTAAGGCACTTAGCATAGGACACCTGGCTTTGAGTTTTGAGCAAGTGATCTTAGAAACAAGTCCAAATAATGACGCTGTGTTCGTACCCAGACAGCAAGGGCTTTTAGAAGCTATACGGTTACTGGAAGAAGCAAAAACGTTGCTCGGCAGCACACCCCCATCCCCAGAATTTGAAAATGTTGTTTTAGGTGGAAATCTGGATTTAGTTAATATTGCCAATTTATTTTTAGCCAGATTCAATCTCTATGCTGGCAACTTTGAAGCCGCTATTAACAGTGCGAATCTCGTATCGGAATCTTCGTTGTCTTTCTTCAACTACGACAACTTAAACCCTAATCCTATTTGGGCGCGCGTGATTCAGAACAATGTGCCCAATTTTAAACCACAAGATAATTTTGGTTTGCCTACTGCTATTTTTACATTTGATACAAATGATGGCAGATTTGATTTTTACACATCCGCCTCGGCGGAAATTAATCCGAATGGATATGCGATAGAAAATTTAGAGGGCTTTTTTCAAACTCAATCCACACCCATTCCTGTTTACATACCTGATGAAGCCAAACTTATTTTGGCCGAGGCACATCTGAGAAAGTCTTCACCGGATATCAATGCGGCAGTAGGGGCCTTAGACGAAGTACTGACCGACAATGACGACCCGCTCGGAATCAACGCCAATGTGGCTGCTTACTCAGGGCCTTTGACCGTCAATGATGTCTTGCTGGAAATCTACAAAAACCGCCGTGCAGAACTTTTCCTAACAGGTAACAGTTTGGAAGACAGCAGAAGGTTCAACCGACCTCAACCCAATCCTACGCCAAGAACTTTTACGGATGAGCGCAACCGCAATTTCTATCCATACGCCAATACGGAGCGAAACAATAACCCAAACACGCCTCCGGATCCGGCGATTTAATGGCGGCTATTTTTTGATTTTTGTTGTATTTTTATTTCGAGGATGCTAAAAAGCATCCTCGATTTAAAATATAATTACATTTGCGTGCTTTCAATTTTCTGTTACTTTTAAATTTTTGACTTATTTTTAAAAGTTTTTAAAGCGTCACAAAACCTGTCTATTTTGAATCCAATATTAGTAATCACCGTTATTGCCTCCTATTTCATCACGTTGATGGTGATTTCTCGTTTTGCCGGTAAAAACTCCGGAGAAAACGCATTTTTTGACGGCGACCGAAAATCACCTTGGTTTTTGGTGGCTTTTGGAATGGTTGGTGCTGTCATTTCGGGTGTCACTTTTGTATCCATTCCCGGTTTGGTAGGCAACGATGCTTTCCACTACTTTCAGTTTGTAATGGGTAATATAGTGGGGTATTTGTTTATTGCTTTTGTTCTAGTGCCGCTTTATTATAAACTCAAGCTCGTCTCCATATACAGCTTTCTTGACAGCCGCTTTGGCGATACAACTTACAAAACTGGTTCTTTGTTTTTTACCGTTTCCCAATCTTTTGGCGCGGCCTTGCGCTTACTGCTTGCCGTCAAGATTTTGCAATATGCCTTTTTTGACGCTTTTGAAATACCCATCTATGTCACAACGGTTATTGTATTGATCCTCATTTGGCTATATACCCACCAATCGGGTATAAAAACCATCGTTTGGACAGATACCCTTCAGACCTTTTTTCTGCTCACAGCAGCTGTTATCGCTATTTTTACCATCAAAAATGCGCTGAATCTGTCCGGCTCATCCTTAGTTTCTACCATTACTACGCACCAATATTTCAAAATTTTTGACTGGGACAGCCATTCGGGATCCAATTTTTTTAAACAGTTTATCTCCGGTGCGCTCATTGCCGTTGCTATGATGGGACTCGACCAAAACATGATGCAGAAAACCCTCACCTGCCGCAACGTAAAGGAAGCCCGAAAAAATGTACTCACATTCAGCCTCTTCTTGGCTTTTGCGCAGTTTCTCTTTCTTTGTTTGGGCGTTTTACTCTATGTGTATGCAGAAGCAAAAGGCATTTCACTCGTCAGTGAAAACGGCGTGTTTTTAGATACTGACAAGTTGTTCCCCATGTTGTCTATGGAATATTTTGGCATTTTGGCCGGCATTGCTTTTTTATTGGGCATAGTAGCGGCTTCGTTTTCAAGTGCAGATTCTGCCCTAACCGCGCTCACTACTTCTTTTTGTTATGATTTATTACGTATTGATCAGAAACCCAAGGAAACAAGAAAACGTATCAAAAACAGGGTTTTGATCGGATTTAATGTGGTTCTTTTTCTCATTGTCATGGGCTTTTCGGGTAGCCAAGGCGCCATTATTTCTCTGATTTTTAAAGTAGCCGGTTACACCTATGGGCCGTTGTTAGGCCTTTATCTGCTAGGTATGTTTTCGCGTGTACAACTCAAAGATAAATGGGTGCCTTTTGTATGTATCACCGCAGCTGTTTCGACTTATATACTCAATGAATACGCTATATCTACTTTTAATTTTGATTTTGGTTTTATGAATATTTTTGTCAATGCACTTCTAACCGTTTTAGGTTTACTGATGCTAAAAAAGAATTAACATGAAAGTTGTCGAACCAACCACCGAAAAAACCTCCCGTTACGATCATTTGGAAAAAATGAGCACGCGAGAGTTGTTGACCAACATAAACCAAGAAGATGATACCGTTCCCAAAGCGGTGAAAAAAGTAATCCCGCAAATAGAAAATTTGGTCGATGCCATAGTCGAAAAAATGCAGTTGGGCGGTCGTCTTTTTTATATTGGTGCAGGAACAAGTGGCCGACTTGGCATACTCGATGCTTCCGAATGTCCGCCCACCTATGGCGTGCCACATGACTGGGTTATCGCATTGATTGCCGGTGGCGACCAAGCTGTCCGAAAAGCGGTTGAAAACGCGGAAGACGACTGGAGACAAGCCTGGAAAGATCTACAAACGCACATGATTAACCCAGATGATGTGTTGGTTGGGATTGCCGCCTCGGGTACGACGCCTTATGTGATAGGCGGACTGAAAGATGCGCGAAAAAACGGGGTCATTACCGGTTGTATCACTTGTAACGATAAGAGTCCGCTCGCTGCCGAAGCCGATTTTCCTATTGAAGTGGTGGTTGGGCCGGAATTTGTCACCGGCAGCACCCGCATGAAAGCCGGAACCGCCCAAAAACTCATTTTGAACATGATTTCTACTTCAGTCATGATCAAACTTGGCCGTGTGGAGGGAAACAAAATGGTGGACATGCAGCTATCAAACAAAAAGTTGGTCAATCGGGGTGTGCGGATGATTGTAAAAAGTATTGGTGTGGATGCGCATACAGCCGATGCACTTCTAAAAAAACACGGCAGTGTTCGCAAAGCTGTGGAAGCTTTTAAAAATCATTAATTGATCGATTTTCAGACAGATATCACTCAAATACAGTCTGTTATTGAGAAGTTTTTTCGGGATTAGGCCACATTGAGCACTTCCTTAATCTCAGGTACGTGCTTTTTGATGGTTTCTTCCACGCCGAGTTTCATGGTCATTTGGTTGATTCGGCAACCGACGCAATTTCCTTCCAAACGCACTTTCACCACTTTGTCTGAATCAATACTGACCAAAGAGATGTTGCCACCGTCGTTTAAAAGATAGGGACGAATTTCATCGAGGGCCGTTTCCACTTTCTGTTTCAACTCTTCATTTTCCATAAGCTTATTTTTTTACGGCAGCGCAACCTGCCATGGTCGTAATCTTTACTGCCTCGGATGGTGGCAATTCTTTGTTTCTGATGACGAGTTCTTGTACGATGTTTTTCGTAAGGTTTTCAAATGATTTTGACACTGCTGTATCTGTTTGCAGTGCCGCCGGTCGTCCGGCATCGCCAGCCTCTCTGACGCTTTGCACTAGCGGAAGCTCGCCCAAAAAAGGAATTTCCAAATCATCGGCCAAATTTTTAGCGCCGGATTGACCAAAAATATAATATTTGTTGTCGGGCAATTCTGCCGGTGTAAAATAGGACATATTCTCAACAATGCCCAAAACGGGTACATTGATACTCTCCTGCTGAAACATGGCAACGCCTTTTCTGGCATCGGCCAATGCTACATTCTGGGGTGTGCTGACTACCACCGCACCTGTAACCGGCAACGACTGCATAATGGAGAGGTGAATGTCGCCGGTGCCGGGTGGCAAATCAATCAATAAAAAATCTAAAGCACCCCAATGGGCGTCAAATATCATTTGGTTTAATGCCTTTGCGGCCATAGGACCACGCCAAATCACAGCTTGGTTGGGTTGTGTAAAAAATCCGATAGAAAGTATTTTTACACCGTAGTTTTCAACCGGTTTCATCAGCGAACGGCCGTTAATATCTACCGCCAAAGGGCGTTCCAAAGCCACGTCAAACATAATGGGAATAGACGGCCCGTAAATATCTGCATCTAAAACGCCTACGGAAAATCCCATTTTTGCTAGCGAAACTGCCAAATTTGCCGTCACTGTTGATTTACCTACGCCACCTTTTCCGGAAGCAACCGCAATGATGTTTTGAATTCCGGGTATTGCTTTTCCTTTGATTTCCGGTTTGTCCGGAACTTCTACCTTGGCATTGATTTGCAGGGAAAGTGAGGAACCGAACTGCGCTTCAAGTGTTTTTTTTATATCGGTCTCCAAACGGTGTCTGATGTGGTGTGAAGGTGTGTTGAGTTTGAGATCTACTACAACCTCATCTCCAAAACAAACCAAATTGGTTACCGTTTTGTCATCTATTATGTTACTTCCTTGTCCGGGTAAACTGATTTTTGCGAGTGCCTCGGAAACTTCTTTCTTGCTAATCATGGCCGCGAAACTAAAAAATTCTTATTTTTATTTAATCTAACAAAGATAACACCTTTCTTGTATTTTTTGAATATTTGTTAATTGAAAATTAAGAATCTCTTTGAAAAGATGAATGCGGCTGTAGCTTGAAAAATAGATTTAAGTAAGTGACAACTCCGTCTCTCAGTCTTTCAACTTATCATTTTGGTGGTGCCGGTCGTGGTCGCGTTGGGTTTTTAATTCGAGTTTTTTGTCGAAGGCAGACTGCAAATCCACGCCGGTTTGGTTGGCCAAACACAAAACCACAAAAACCACATCAGCCAATTCTTCACCCAAATCTTTGCTCTTGTCCGATTCTTTCTCGCTTTGTTCGCCATATCTGCGGGCAATGATTCTCGCCACTTCGCCTACTTCTTCTGTGAGTTGTGCCATGTTGGTGAGTTCGTTAAAGTACCGAACGCCGTGGTTTTTAATCCAACTATCAACTTGTTTTTGGGCATTTTGAATATCCATGAAATTGTGGTTTTATATTTTTTTGATCACGATGGGTTCTTTGTTTTTGAGTACAATTTGCTCGTAATAGTTTTTAATCATCACATATCCTTCCGAGGAAATCAAAGGTGCGTGGATGTTGGAAGTCAGTTTAATCTGAACCTGGTTTCCCCTAGATGTGATGTTGTACTGATAGCTTCCAATGCCTTCCGGAAGTTCAAATGCCACACTTTCGGGTACGGACTCTAGTGTGTAATCTTCGGGGATATTGATGGTAATGAGATATTGTGATTCGGCAGGAAAACTAAAATCTATCGGATAATCGCGTTTTTCGAGTTTAAAAGGATTTTCTTGTCGGGATGAAAACAACAGCGGACTTACATAGATTTTATCGCCGATGATTTCGCATTGGTCTTCTTTGGAAAACTCAAAATTTTCGATGATGGGTTTAGACAAATCTGTCTCGTTTTGCAAATTGTAGTTGTCCACAACGATATCGGAAGTAAAAACCTTGTTTTCTAAATAATCGAGATATTGTTCGCGGTTCTGCCTGCTGTGATTTTCGCGAAAGTTGAAAGCATACTGGTCAAAGTGCTGTATCCTTACTTTACCGGAAGCACTGCCATCGGAACTTAAATTGGCAGACACGTAAACAACCTTTTTAGATGGGGTTTTTGGTGTCAAATTGACCGATTCGGAGGTACCGTCCGGCTTCACCATATAGCCAATCCAATTGATGGCGCGTTCGGGCAAAATATTGGGAACGGCAAATTTTTCGGTTGCATCGAGCAAGAAGCTGCCCTGGTTTGTAATCACGTTAACAACCACATAGTTAAATCCTTGTTGGGTTGGAAAAATGGGAATACCGTGGCTGCGTGTGCTGACCAAAACGGGGTTGGCCTGCAAACCGGCTTCGCGCAACATGGCGGTGAGTATTAAATTGATTTCACCGGAATTTCCCGAGCCTTTTTCATAAGCTTTTTCCAAACCATCTTCTGTGTATAATCGTTTTTCCTGATTCCAATTCATTTTTTGCTTCACATGCGAAAAAATAGCCACGGCTTTTTGCAGCGTGTCTTGTATGCCGGCTGTAGCGGAAGCCAAATCGGATTTGAAGTAGCCCGTTTTGCTCAATTGCTTTCCAAAGTTTTCGTATTCGTTCATGTTTTTGGCCACGTCATTCCAAGTTTGCGACAGCATTTTGTATGGGCTGTTGAAGAATTTGGTGCCCGTCAGTTCATATCGAACAGCTGTACGGTAGTTGTCTATATTGCTGACAAAAGACTCGTCTCGCATGGCCGGAATGTTTTCTCCGCTAACGTAGTAGGTGGTTTCGTTTACACTAACTTTCTCCGAAACCATTTTCGTCTGTTGGACGCCGGTTTCTAAACCCGCATCTCCGGAAACCTTGCCTGTGAGCTGCACCAGACGCAAACTCTTTTTTTCGTTAAACGTCAACGGATACATTCCTTTGACGTGTTGCTTGAATATGTAATATTCGGGTACGACCACTTCCGATACTACTTTGTCAACCGGGATGTCTTCTTGAAACCGCAATTCGGGTATGTTCCACAAAAAAGGCGAAGATACTTTGTAGCTGATGTCAACAACCGAACCTTCTTTTACATTGGGCGGCGTGATGGAAGCTTTGTTATAAAAATCTGAAACTTTTTCCTGAAAAATATTTTCGTCATTTAACTTGGTTTTCTCTTCCTTACCGCCCACCAAATTATAGGTAAACCCCTTTATAGAGCCTATTTTTTCTTTGTCTTTGTTGTCCACATATAAAAAAACCAATTTGTTGGCTGCGTCCAAACCGTTCTTGTTGTAGATTTTGATACGTTCAAAAACTTCTGTGACGAGGATAAACCAATCGGTGCTTTTGCTATATACATATTCTGTTTTGTATTCTCTGTACAAAACCGCAGCAGCAGCTTCGGGGTCTGTTGGATGTTGGGTTTGACTCAGGGTTTGTGCGTCAATTTTACCGAATTTCACGTCCTGGGCTCTTCCTAAAACGGATACTAACATCAGTAAGATTATGATTGTTTTTTTCACACGAATACATTTAGATTAAATATTAAAATTTACGTCTTTAAGCAAAAATTGACCCACCCAAAAAGCCCATGATTTATTCATCTCCTTCTGTGGAGGCGCCTTCTTAGGCTTTAGTAAATCCTTCAATGAGGGTTTCATCTTATAGTTCTTTAAAAATTTAGTTTTTGGGTACCAATTCGCTAAAACTTGGTTAAAACCGGCTTATATTTTCACTAGTACAATTTTTTCTGTTTCTTTCTGTATGATTTGGTTGTAGTAGGCCTTCAAATTTGGATATTCAGAAGCCGGTATCACACTTTGGTTGATGTCGAAAGTCGCCATAATTTGAAGACTGTTTTGAATTTCCGAAACATTGAGTCTAAAGCTTCCGAAATTATTAGGCATTGCCATAGACACACCTTCCGGCAAACTTTCTACTTGATAGCCTTCGGGTAATTTAAGGATTACCGTGTATTTTTCAGTTTGCGGATAGGTGAAATCGACAGGGTATTGGCGAGATTCTAATTTGAAAGGATTTTCGGTTGCCGTTAGAAAAAGAAGCGGCGAAAAATATATTTTATTGCCAATTTGCTCACATTGGTCTTCTGCTGAAAAAGAAATCGTCTCAATGATGGGTTTGCTTCTATCTGTCATATGATCAACTTTGTAGTCCACAATTTCAATTCCGTTGAACTTATTTTCCAGTTTTGTAAGATATTGGGTTTCGTCGGTTTTAAAATATTGCCGGCGGTGATTGAGCGCATGGTGATCGGATTGGGAAATTCGCATTTTCCCGGACACTGTTCCATCTGCGTTCACCTCTCCCATAATCATATAGGTTTTGTTGGAATTTTTATTGGGCGTCATGTCAATTCTTCGAACAGAATAGTCATCTCTAACCAGCATACCAAACCAGTTGAGGGTTCTGTCGGGCAATGTGTTTGGTGTTGAAAATTTGTCTGATGCATCCAACAAAATATAACCCTGATCTGTCTCTATGGCTGCAATCACATAGTTAAAGCCTTCTCTGGTAGGAAAGAGCCTGATGCCGTGGTCGCGCGTACTGACCAAAACCGGATGGGCATTGACGTCTGCTGCCCTGAGCATGGCTGTCAAAATTAAATTTATCTCTGCCACATTGCCCGTTGCTTCTTCATATGCCTCAGAAAGTCCCTGGCGCGTATAGAGCCCTTGATAGCCGTCCCAATTCATTTTGTTCTGGACAAAATTGAAGATTTTAGCCGCCTTTTCCATAGGATCTGTACTAGCGCCTACCAAAGCAGGCAAATCATCTTTGAAGTAACTTTTCTTGGAAAGGGCGCCCCCAAAGCTGGCAGATTTATAGATGGTTTCGGCTACTTGTTCCCATGATTTGGTGTAGTACTTTATGGGTTCACCGGGCATATTGACGGCATTCAGCTCAAATTTTATAGCGGTGCGGTAGTTGTCGATGTTGTTGACATAGCTCTCGTCTATCAATGCCGGCACTTGCTTTGCGGTCATCTCAAAAACATCTTCTCGATACGTGATATCGGTCGTTTGCGTTCTTGGGGCAGTATTAACATAGCCTGTGCCTTCAGTTTTATATTTTAGTTGAATTGTTTTTTGTTCGGATGAATTTTTTACGTCAAACGGAAAATAACCCTTACCTTGTTTGTTAAAAATAAAGTATTCCGGAACCCTGAATTTTGCTTCGACATAATCAAGCGGTATGTCGTGTTGAAATTGAAATTCGTCCACATTGAAAATAAAGGGCGAAACCACGGTATATTCTATATCAATTACACTTCCTTTTTTGACCCCCGGCATGGTAATTACGACCTTGTTGAGATAGTCGTTTAGGTTTTCTTCATAGATGCCGTCATTTTTCAACTTAATCTCTTCTATTTTATCATTTTCCAAGTTGTAAGTATAGCCTTTTGAACGCATAATCCGCTCTCTATCGCTGCCATCTTTGTATAAATAAATTTCAAAATTTCCGTGATCCAATCCGGTTTCCGAATAAATTTTGACCCGCATAAAAGTAGTTGAATTAAGGCTCCAACCAATATTGTCTTGATAGTCAAAAAATACGTTCTTTTTTTTATAAATAATGGCCGCCGCGGCATCCGGTTCGGCGGTGTGCTGATCTTGTAAAAGTAGCGCGCGATCTACCTTGCCGAATTTTACTTCTTGAGCCTGAACGGCAGTGATGCAAATGCATAGAAACAAGAGAAAAGTGTTATTTTTCATGGCTGTTAGGATTTAATTTTTTCAATAATAATTTTATCGTTTTGTTTGTTGACGATTTTCTCAAAAAATGCTTTAAAAAGCGAATAATAGGTGGGTGCAACCACAGATCGCTTCGTGGTAAGTTCATATTTTAAAAAAATCTTGTCGTCTATTTGTTTTATTTCGTAGTCATACGAAGCCAAATCATCTACAAATTTTAAATGCAAAGATTTGGGCAGGTAGGTTACTTTATAATCCTCGGGTATGCTGAATTCTGCTTCCAAAATTTCAGATTTGGGAAAGACAAAATCTATGGGATATTCGCGTTTGGTTGCTTTAAATGGGTTTTCGTTCATCTTTAAAAACATGGTGGGCGAAAAGTATATCTTTCCGTCAATGATATCAGCCTGATTCTCTGAAAGGAATTGGTAATTTTCGCGAAAATTTGTTGCGGTTTTATCTTCGTGATTGTCGGTCAGTTCACTTAGCTCAATATTATAAAAATCTTCTAACGACTTGGCATAGTCGTTCTGATAATCCATCTTTTTGACGGCTAAGTAAAGTAACATAAACTGCCTACTCATCTCGTTTTCAATGCTTCCCCTTATGTCACCATTTTCATCTACTTCCGCTTTTAGCAGGCTTCTACTGACGGACAAATCTTCCGGAAAAAGGTTGATTTCTTTGTAAGTGTTATTTTTTCGCATCAGTTTGCCGTTCCAATTGATGGCGCGCAACGGCAAAACATTTTTAAGACTGTACTTTTCGGTTGCATCAAAGAGGATGTCTTGTCCATTTAAAAAGATGGAAGCAATGACGTAGTTAAAACCCTGCATGCTGGGGAACACCGGTATGCCATAATCGCGTGTGCTGGACAATACAGGATTGGCCTCAAAGCCGGCTTCTCTGAACATGGCAGTCAAAATCATATTGATTTCTCCGGAATTGCCTTTGTTGGCATCGTATGCATCAGAAAGTCCTTGAAAGGTAGCAAAAGAAGCATTGCCATTCCAAGTCATTTTTTCTTTGACAAATTCAAATATGGCTTCTGCCAATTGAAGCGAATCGCTGTAGTTGTTTGCTAATATTTTTTGGAGGTCTTTCGAAAAGTATCTCGATTTTTTAAGCTCATCGCCAAAGTAGTCACTTTTATAGATGGTTCTTGTGACCTCTTCCCAATTGTATCCTAATTTTTTGGTCGGAAAAGGATAACGCGTTTGCATGAGTTCAAATACCGTGCTGGCGCGATAATTTTCTATGTTGTTGATGTATTCTTCTTCTTTAAGTGCCGGTATATCGGTGGCTGTAATTTCGTAGATTTGATTGATGTCTTTGTTGTACACATTGTAGTGAATGTCTTCAAAACCTTTGGTATAAGCCTTAAACACTAAGTAATTCGGAATAAAAATATCTGCTTCTGACCTATCTACAGGAATGGGAAATTGATGCACCACATCCCGAAGTGATACGGGATAAGGATTGATAATGGTATAGGACAAATCCAGAATGGCACCTTCTTTAAGGTTCGGAAATGTGACCGTTTCTGTTCGGATATAACTGTTGACGGCTTGGTTAAAAACATTGTCTCTGCCGACCAAATCTGCATAGATGGTATCGTTTTCGAGTGTGAGGGTCGTCCCTGTTAGGGTTTTGACGTAATCGCCATTGTTGTTACTTCTCCGCACGAGCGGAATGACGTGATTGCCCCAATCAAATCCTTTTTTGTTGTAAATTTTGTAACGAAAAAAATATTCCGTTTTGATTATCAAATTCGTCAGGGTCGAGCCTTCAAAATACGTTTTTTGATATTTATACAATATGGCGGCCTCCGCCTCCGGATCTTTGGGATGCTGTTTTTCAAGCAATTGTTCTTTAGTGACAACCCCAAACTGTATTTTCTCGGTTTGGGCGGCCAAGCTAAAGGCCAAACAAAAAGCACCTATGACAAGACTGAATCTCAACTGCGTTTCTTTTTCAAAACAATTTTGGCAGCGTCGTATCGGCTCACATCTTTCATAAAATTGCGATACGCCTCGTAATCTTCCTTGGGAAATACACCTTCTTTTCGGAGGATTTCCCGTCGATACGTTAGGGTGCCATCTGGGTTTTGGGTTAATTCAAATTCGTATTTGCCAAACGGATTGATGAGCGATACCCCTTCGGGCAAACTGCCAATTTCATAACCTTCGGGCAGGTGGATGCGAAAAACATCTTCATCGTGGTAACCTCTTCGAAGTTTTAGTGGCATGGTTCTGTCTCTATATCGGTTGGGTATAGAAGTGATTTGATTAAATCCGTTGGGACAAAAAATGAGTTCGCCGTTTACGTTTGTGGCATAACTGTCGCAACCCACATCTACTTTTTCGGTAAAAACGACCGACTCTTTGTTGTTTTCAAGCGCTATCGAATTGATTTGCAATCCGTTCAAGTAATTCCAAAATTCTTTATAATGCGATTCTTTTTCGAGCTCGGTGCGCTGTGTGAGCGTAAATCTGTCGTTGTATTGCGTGCCACGCGTTTGAATTTCAACAAGACCTGTCATGCTGCCATCCGGATTGAGTCTGTATTCGGCTTCCGTTTTTTGGTAATTATCTTTCGGGTCGTAACGCACGGTTTTTACAATTTCACCGCCTTCGGGTTTCACGAGCAGCACTTTTCTGTCATCTGTAAAATCGCCTACAAATCCGAAAGGATGCACTTGGCTGGTGCAATCTATCCAAACCATTTTATCGTCTTCGTCCGGAATGGCTAAAATTACATGATTCCCTTGCATGGCAACAAAATCTTCGTCTATATCTTTTTTGCTGTTCGCTCCGGCATAAACCACCGAATAGTACGAGGCCACACCTGCGGCATCCATTAAGGATTTGGTATAATTGGTCAGTGCCTTGCAATCGCCGTATCCCAACCGATCTACTTCGGAAGCTTTCATGGGTTTCCAACCACCCACGCCAATTTGTACACTTACATAGCGGGTGTTTTCCTGTACGTATTCGTAAACCAATTTGGCGGCTTCCATTTTAGATTTTCCGGCAACCAAGGTTTTTATTTTTACTTTGGAAGCTTCCGGCAAGTCGTTTGATGCCATCAACAAATCATCATACATCCACTTGCCAAAGTCTTCCCAGGTATCGCCTTGTCCATCCACGCCTTTCAGGTGAAACTTATTGAGTGCCACACGCACCATAGGTGCCATCTCGGTAAAAGTAGGTGCAAAACCTTCCGGTTTTACGGCAGCTATGTTTTCGGCTTCAAATTGAACCGACTGCGGTGTACTCAAATCTTTAATAGGGTTGTTTTCAAGGTTTGATTTTTTAATTCTGTGGGGCAGCGGTTGTTCAAAATTGATGCTGTACGAACTCTTTTGTGTGCTCACATACATCCCGCCCAAAGGATACCAAGCCTCAATAAAAGCAGTGGTGGAAGTTCTGTATTCGCTGTCAAAAACTAAGGTATAGGGATAGGCCGTTGGTGTGTAGGACAAAAACAAAATTCGGTCGTCGTTATAAATACTGACACCATCGCCATAACTTTGATCTCTGAATTCTTTACGCTTTATTTTCTTCACGAACTGACCGTTCTTATCGTAAATAGATGCTTCCAAAAATTCTATGTCCACATACGGATCATAGCCAATATAAGCCTCTTGGTAGCGGTCGCCTTGGTCATTCAGAATGGTCACGATGCGTTTAGATTTTACCGTCATGTCTTTGTAAGAATGCATGGTGATGTTCGTTTCGCTCAAGCGAACCACCGCATTTGCGTTCACAATAAGTGCCTCGGGGATGTTTTGACGGGTGTAGGAAATCGATTTCTGCGCACTCGCATTTGTGGCTACCAATAAGAGTAGCAAAGCCGATAGTGTGTTTTTTAAAGGGGTCATTGGAAAAGAAATTCAAAGATGAATGGGTATCAAAATTAAGGAACTTCAATGAAATTTAGAAAACTTTAACAATTATTCCTTGTTTTTTGAATCCAAAAGGATGGTGACGGGGCCGTCATTTAACAATTCCACTTTCATATCAGCCCCGAAAATTCCGCTTTGTATGTTTTTGCCCAGCTCATTTGCGAGGTTTATTTTAAATTTTTCATAGAGCGGTATGGCCACACCGGGCTTTGCTGCACGAATATAGGAAGGCCTGTTGCCCTTTTTGGTTGCGGCGTGGAGTGTAAATTGACTGATCAATAAAATGGCGCCGTCAACGTCCAACAAGGACAGATTCATCACTTGTTGTTCATCGTTAAAAATACGCATTTGCACGATTTTTCTGACCAACCACTGAATGTCTTCTTCGCCATCGGCATCTTCGATACCCAACAACACGAGAAGGCCTTTCTGAATTTCGCCGGTCACTTCGTCATTTACGGTCACTTTTGCTTTTGTGACCCTCTGAATTACGGCCCGCATATCTATTCTTGTTTGTAAATATCTTCTCGGTAGTTGCCTTCGTCATCATCGAGCATTTGCACATAGCTTTGGTAACGGCTCCAACTGACGCGGTCTTCATCCAAAGCGGCTTTGACAGCACATCCGGGCTCGTTGATATGAAGACAGTTGTGAAACTTACAATCGCTTTTTAGTGCAAAAAACTCCGGAAAACAATCGCCGATTTCTTCTTTCTGAAAATCGAACAAGCCAAAACCGCGAATTCCGGGCGAATCGATGATACGTCCGCCAAAATCCAAGTCGTACATTTCGGCGAAAGTGGTGGTGTGCTGCCCTTGCTGATGCGTCTCGGAGACTTGGGCGGTTTTTAGGTTGAGTTTGGGGTCAATGGTATTCACCAAAGTAGATTTTCCCACACCGCTATGGCCGGCCAACAGGGTCGATTTCCCTTTCATTTTTTCTATCAAAACATCTTTGTGCGTTCCTTTTAAAGCCGATATCTCATAACACTCATAGCCTATTTGTTCGTAGGTATATTTGAGAAAAGCGGTTTCCAATTTCAATGTTTCATCGTGCAAATCCACCTTGTTAAACAGCAAGATTACTTTGATGTCAAAAGCTTCGCAACTGGCCAAAAACCGATCTACAAACACACTGAGCGTGGGCGGATTTTGCAGGGTTATCATCAAAAAAGCTTGGTCTATATTTGCGGCTAAAATGTGTAACTGCTTGGAGAGATTTACCGATTTTCTAACCAAATAATTGCGTCTTTCTTGGATGTGGTGTATGATGCCAATCGTCTCATCCGAAATTTGTTGCAATTCAAAATCTACCACATCGCCCACGGCTACCGGATTGGTACTTTTGATGCCTTGAAGCCGAAATTTCCCCTTAATACGGCAATTGTAGAAAGTGTCTGCTGTAGTCTTTACGTTGTATTGGCTGCCGGTAGATTTGTAAACCGTTCCTGTCATAAGCTTGTTGCATGAATTTTTTTAACCGATGTAAAGATAAGTAAGATTCTGTAGTGAATGCTTTTTGAATTGGCACAGCATTTCAAGCAACTTGATTGGTTAGGCCTATTGGTGCATCTTTAAAAATTGAAACCATACTATGGTGTTTTGAATACTACGCAAATAAGCCCGCCCTTTGAAGTCTCACGGCCTCATAGCAAACTAAAAGATTTTTACTATTTTTGAAAGAAAGCAAAGGTGCGTAGAAACTATAAATGTCATGACCCGGATGGGCATTACACGGATTGCAGGTTAGTGCTATCGGATTCTGCCCTTAGTGGCCAAATATTTAGTTACTTTTGAAGCTTCAAATACTAAGTTTGTCGCACTTAGGAATAGAACACTGCAAACATTATCTTTGTAATATTAAACCTAAAATTATGGTAATGACAATAAAACAAGGTGCTACAAAAAAAAGCATTCGAAGCATATTGGAAAATCTAACTAAAGAACTTAAGCCCAAGAAGGGTGTTGACGTTTATAAATACGTTGGAAAAATCAGCTTAAACACCGATGCCTTAAACATACAGAGAGAACTTCGTGATGAATGGAAATAAACTTTTTTTAGATACCAATATTATTCTGTATTTATTAAATGGAGATGAAACATTGGCCGAATTATTGAACGGCAAACAAATTTACATTTCCGTTATTACAGAATTAGAACTGTTGGCCTACAAAGGTATAACCAAAAAAGAAGAAAAAGTTATTCATGAGTTTGTGTCATAATGTAAGGTCATAGCTATATCCGGCGAAGTAAAACGAGAAACTATAAGAATCCGAAAAACATACCATACAAAACTGCCGGATAGTATAATTATAGCAACCGCATTGTATTTAGACCTGCCGTTAATTACTTCTGATGTTGAATTTAAAAAGGTAGAAGAACTTACTCTGATACATTACGAACATTAAATTCCCCCCGCCCCACTCCCGCGCTCCCGAAGCCTCGGAGCATTCACACGGGAGCGTGTGTTTTGAATACATCACAAAAAAGCCCGCAGTTTTGACTGCGGGCTTAGCTTTTGGACACCTCTGAAAGTGTTAACTGTCCAAAATTTTGGCTTGCTTGTTGATCGATTCTTGGTGTATGGCTTTAAACATCCGCAAGACAAATTCCTCGCTCAATCCGAGTTTTTCGCCATCCAATATCATTTTACCTAAGATTTCGTTCCAACGGGTAGTCTGCAACACGGCAACATTTTGCGATTTTTTGACCCGCCCGATATCTTCAGAAATACGCATTCTGTCTGAAAGCAAATGCAGCAATCTGTCGTCTATTTCATCAATTTTAGTTCGCAACTTTTGTAGTGAACTCTTAAATTCGTCCCCTTCTCCGGCTTCTTTTCTCACCTTCAATTCCTGAGTAATTTTCTCAAGCATGTTGGGTGTCACTTGCTGGGCGGCATCACTCCAAGCATTGTCCGGATCCGGGTGGGTTTCAATCATCAATCCGTCAAAATTCAGATCGAGTGCTATCTGGCTTACATCAAAAATCATATCGCGCTTGCCGGCTATGTGAGATGGATCGCAAATCATAGGCAAATCGGGAAATTTGTTTTGCAACTCAATAGCCAATTGCCATTCCGGATTGTTGCGGTATTTGCTTTTTTGGTAGGTCGAAAATCCTCGGTGGATGACCCCAATATTTTTGATATCTGCCTTGTAGATGCGTTCTACCGCACCCAACCAAAGCGACAAGTCCGGATTGACCGGATTTTTAATCAACACTATTTTGTCTGTGCCTCTCAAAGCATCGGCTATCTCTTGAATGTTAAAAGGGCTCACCGTGGTTCGGGCGCCAATCCAAAAAATATCAATATCGTGCTCTAAGGCCAATTCTACATGCGCAGCGTTGGCAACTTCGGTGGTCAACAACAGGCCTGTTTCTTCTTTGGCGCGTTGCATCCACTTTAGGCCGATTGCGCCTACACCTTCAAACATACCCGGACGTGTACGCGGTTTCCAAATGCCGGCACGAAACACATTGGTATCTGTGTTTTTGAGTTGGTGGGCTGTCTTAAGCACCTGTTCTTCGGTTTCGGCACTACAAGGTCCGGCGATGAGCAACGGGTGTGTAAGGTTCATCTTGTCGAGCCAGTTTCTGAGTTCTTTCTTGTTTTCCATAATGATAATTAATTGCTATTCTTCGTTATAAATTCCTTTTAATATTTGCTTGATGTGATTGGTATCTTCCATGTCCTTATACAATGCTTCATAGTTTTCGGTTTCAATTTTATTCCTAAACGTTTTTAGGTTGTCTATGTATTCATCCAAAGCCGTGAGTACATTGGTTTTGTTTTGTATAAAAATAGGCGTCCACATTGCAGGCGAACTTTTGGCCAAGCGCACGGTAGAACCAAAGCCGCTGCCCGCCATATCAAAAATGTTTTTCTCGCTTTTTTCTATTTCCAACACCGTTTTGCCTAGCATAAACGAGCTGATGTGCGAGAGGTGCGACACATAGGCAATGTGTTTGTCGTGCTCTTCAGGAGTCATATAGGCAACACGCATGCCCAACAGGGCAAAAACTTGCAAGGCAGCGGTGCGCAAATCATCGCGGGTATGATCTGCCTCACAAATCATCTGTGTTTTTCCTTGAAACAAAGAATGTATGGCCGCTGTTGGGCCCGAAAATTCAGTACCGGCAATAGGATGCGTGGCCAAAAATTGAGCCCTCCTAGGATGGTGCTTTACCATCCGGCAAACATCTGCTTTGGTGGAACCCACATCCAGCACCAAAGTGTTCTCTCCTACACGATGCAATAAGGATTCTAACAAACCGCAGGCCACATTCACCGGAACTGAAACCACCACCCAATCTGCATCCATCAAATCAGATTCGGTAGCGGCACTCTCTATCAAACCGTTTTCTTGTGCCAAACGGAGGTGATCCGGATTGGCGTCAAACCCAACCCGCACCAATTCCGGGAACAGTCTTTTCATGTCTAATGACAAAGAGCCGCCTATCAATCCCAATCCTATAATTGCCAGTTTCTTCATCTCTTCTGTTTATTTCATTTATGTTCACTTCGCTCTATACAAGTGTTTTTGTAGGTCATGCTTCTGCTGCGGTCAGCACCGTAATAAGATCTTGCATGGAGGACAATTATATTACTGTTAGTCAATATTTTATACGAGCGTTTCATAAGGATAAATTTAAAAATCTATCATTCACCGCTTGAAGCTGCTCAATATCTACACACAACGAAAAGCGAATATAACCATTCCCGTTGCTGCCAAAAATAGTTCCCGGAGCCACAAAAACATCTGCTTTATACAGCAAGGTATCTACCAGTGCCAATGTATCGTACTTATCCGGATGTTTTGCCCATACAAAAAGTCCGGAGGCATCTTCGTCATACGTACAACCTAAAACACGAGCAATTTCCCAAACCTTTTCCCGCCGCCTGCGGTAGGTTTCATTTTGATTCTCCAACCATTTTTTTGAGGTTTTAAGTGCCGCAATAGCACCTTGCTGAATCCCGTAAAACATCCCGGAATCCATATTGCTTTTTACTTTCAACACTTCTTGGAGATGTGCTTGGCTACCCAAAACCATCCCAACGCGCCAGCCCGCCATATTAAAAGTTTTGCTGAGCGAGTTGAGTTCCAACGCATGTTCGCGTGCATCTGCTATTTCTAAAATGCTAGTCGGATTTGCATTCAATATAAAACTGTACGGATTGTCGTTGACCATCAAAATCTGATGTTTTTTGGCAAAAGCCACCATTTTTTCGATGTCCTTTTTGGTCGCATTTGCACCGGTTGGCATATGCGGATAGCTTACCCACATGAGCTTCACATTGGTAAGATCTGTTTTTTCGAGCGCGTCAAAATCGGGTAACCAACCCTTATCGGCCCGCAAATCGTAGTAAATAGGCTTGGCGTGATTCAGGTAAGCGACCGATGTATAAGTTGGATAGCCCGGATTGGGAATCAAAACGGCATCGCCCGGATTTAAAAAAGCTTTGGATATGTGAAAAATACCTTCCTTAGATCCCATCAGGGGTAAAATTTCCGTCTGCGGATCTAGCGTGGTGTTGAAATGTGTTTGGTAGAATGATGCCATGGCCTGGCGCAACTCGGGCAAACCTTGATAGCTTTGATACATATGTGCTTTGGGGTGCGAAAGCGATGCCGTGAGGGCTATACCAACCTCAGCCGGAGGTGACAAATCGGGACTGCCAATACCCAAATTGATTACCGGTTTTCCGGAGGCAATGCGTTGGTTCACCTCTCGCAGTTTTTGCGAAAAATAATATTCCTGAATATGGGTTAAATGCGCTGCGGGTGCTGTCATTTTTCAAATGTTTGGTATTCTCCTAATATTTTAAACTCGGCTGCCATGATATTGACCAATGCTACTGCTTTTTCGTAATGCGCTTTGTCTTCAAAGGTGAAATCGGCAAAAAAAGCATATTTCCAAGGCTCATTTATAATGGGAAGAGACTGGATTTTTGTGAGGTTGAGGCGACAATCGTTCATTACATTGAGCAAGGCGGCCAAGCTGCCGGGGTGGTGGTTGACGATAAACTTGATAGACGCTTTGTTGAAGCCATTGCCCACAGGATTTTCGCCTTGGCGAGACACAATCACAAAACGCGTGCTATTGTTGTTGATGGTTTGTATTTCGGGTGCTACAATTTCCAAGCCGTACAGTTCGGCAGCTTGTTTGCTCGCAATGGCAGCGATGCCTTTGAGGTTATCTCGCGCAATGCGTCTGGCAACCTCGGCAGTGTCTTTGTCTTCAACCAATTTTATGTACGGATGTTTGTCAAAGAAAACGCGGCATTGCAACAGTGCCATTGGGTGCGACCACACTTCGGCAACTGCCTGTAGCTTTTGTCCGGCCAACATCATCAGGTTGTGATGTACCGGTATGTAATATTCACCTATGATTTGCAGGTCGTACTCGTCTATCAACGCGTAGTTGGGTATAATAGAGCCCGCAATGGAATTTTCAATGGCCATGACTGCCACATCTGTTTTGCCTTTAACCAAATTTTTAACCAATTCGTTAAACGTCATACATTCGCTGACGGGCACTTCCGGGTTAAAAAAATGTTGGGCCACAATGTGGTGAAAAGATCCTAAAACGCCTTGTATGGCTACCGGTTTTTGCATATTTTCTCTAAAAAAAAAGCCCCGATTTACTGTCGGGACTTTAATGGTGATGTGATATATTATCAACAACTCATGGCATGTCCCTTCCTGCTTCCAAAATAGAAGTAGAAATAGTAAAAACCGAAAAAGTTGTTTGTTGTTTTCATTTCGGGTGCTAAAGTAAAAATTCTGTTTGAAAAAAATCAATTGTTTTTTATTTTTTTTGTGAAATATCGTTTACGGAATGTATATTTTTGCTAATAATCCTATGCGATGAGTCTGCAAGTTGAGAATATATCAAAGCAATTTGGATCTAAAAAAGCCTTAGATAACGTAAGCTTTTCTTTAAATAAAGCTAGCATAACGGGCTTTTTAGGTCCTAACGGTGCCGGAAAATCTACCCTGATGAAAATCTTGACAGGGCAACTCTGCGCAGATAGCGGTAGGGCAATGGTAAACGGGTTCGACATTTCCAAAGCATCTCTGCCCGTCAAAAAATCGATAGGCTATTTGGCCGAACAAAATGCGCTGTATGACAATCTGTATGTTTCCGAATATTTATCATTTTGTGCCCGGCTACACGGGGTTTCCAAATCGAACATCGAAGCGGTCATGTTAAAAACAGGTTTGTCTGAGGTTGGCAAACAAAAAATTGAAACCCTTTCTAAGGGCTACAAACAACGTGTAGGTTTAGCAGCTGCACTGATACACGACCCCGAAGTTTTGCTGCTCGACGAACCCACTACAGGCCTCGATCCAAACCAGTTGGGCGACATTCGAAAACTCATCAAAGAATTGGGAAAAGAAAAAACCGTTTTCTTCTCTTCTCATATTTTACAAGAAGTAGAAGCGGTTTGCGAAGAAGTGCTCATTTTACACGAAGGAAAATTGGTTGGAAAACAGAAAGTAGAAACCCTGTCAAAATCTGACGAAAACACCTTGGTTGTCGAGTTTGACTACCGTGTGGAAGACGTCCTGCTCAGGCGTTTACCCCATGTAAAAAAGGTAGAAAACCCTGACGGTTTGGCTTGGGAAATTACATTTGAAACCACCCAAGATATGCGCCCGGCGGTTTTTGATTTTGCGCACGACAACCAACTATCCATCGTACAGCTCCGCGCCAAACACACCAAACTTGAAGCACTCTTTAAGGAACTTACGCATTGATTGGTTTAATTTTTGTAGAACTGATTGAAAAATAAACACATGAAACAACCATGTAAAAATTTTGCACACAGGAGCATGATTAATTAGGTTGTTCCATCTGACCACTTAAAAACAATAAATATAAACAGATGAAAAAAATTTTATTCCTTTTCGCTCTCTCTTTCCTATTGGCATGTGGCCCCAAGGTGAGTTATGATTTTGACAACCGGGCAGACTTTTCTAAGTATCGCACTTTCAACTTCTATCCGGAACTGAAATCCGGCCTGAGCGAACTCGATGAAAAAAGAGTCATCGACCAGCTGGAAAGGCAATTATCGGTAAAAGGCATTCGACGGGGCGACAATCCTGATTTCTTTGTCAATTTTTACACAAGCCAATTTGAAACGCCATCACAACAAAGTGTGGGTATCGGTTTTGGCACTTTTGGCAGGAGATCCGGCGGCACAGTCTCCACGGGTTTCCCAGTAGGCGGCAACGTACTCAACCAGAGAATCACGGTCGATTTTGTAGATGTTGCCACCGGCAGCCAAGTTTGGCAAGGGCAGGTGGCCAGCAAAGTAAAAGCACGTGCCAATCCGGAAGAACGCGAAGTTTACTACGCCAATCTCATTGGGAAAATTTTGTCTAAATACCCGCCCCGCAGAAAATAGCCGAACAAAAATTGGGACAAAATGCCCGTCCAAAACTGTCAAAATAAAAAAACCTCCGACAAGGTTAGTCAGAGGTTTCTATTTCTGTTGGTCTACTAGGGCTCGAACCTAGACTCTTCTGGACCAAAACCAGACGTGTTGCCAGTTACACCATAGACCAAAAATCAGGTTGCAAATTTAATATAAACTTTTGGTTGCACAAACTTTTTTCTGAATTTGTGTGTGCATTTTGTTTGAACAAAAACGAGATACAACGCAGTTTCTGTATTAAGTACTATTTAACGAAAAGCATCCTAAATTTATTCTTAAATTCGTCCGGTCAATCGTAACTATCAAATATGAGTGCAAATTTTGAACGTTGGAACAACTTATTGGGATGGGCAGTTTTTATTGCAGCCCTTATCACTTATAGCCTCACCGTAGAGCCTACCGCCAGTTTTTGGGATGCCGGCGAATATATTTCTACAGCAGCAAAATTGCAAGTAGGCCACCCGCCCGGTGCACCACTCTACCAGATGTTGGGTGCTTTTTTTGCCATGTTTGCCACAGATGCTTCGCATGTTGCACTGCTCGTAAACTATCTTTCTGTGTTTTCGAGCGCTTTTACCATTCTTTTTCTTTTTTGGTCAACAACCATCCTACTTAGAAGAATCCTCACTAGAAATGGTGAGGACTTGACTGACGCAAAAGCCGCGGCTGTTCTCGGAAGCGCGCTTGTCGGTGCTTTGGCCTTTACGTATTCGGACAGTTTTTGGTTTAATGCAGTGGAAGCCGAAGTGTACGCCATGGCTGCATTGCTGATGTCGCTGATGTTTTGGTTGGGCCTCCGCTGGGAGTCTGAAATGTTGGAGCCACGAGGCCATCGGTGGTTAATTTTGATTTCGTTTGTGATTGGTCTTTCTTTCGGCGTGCATTTTATGGCTTTGCTCACCATTCCCGCCATTGGGTTTTTGTACTACTTTAAACATTGGAAAACCATTACTGTCAAAAATTTTATCGCTGCAAATATTGTGGTTGTGGGTATATTGATGGTTATTTTCAAATTTTTATTGCCTTACACTTTAAAGTTTTTTGGTGGCGCCGAAGTGTTTTTTGTAAATTCGATAGGACTGCCTTTTAATTCGGGAACCATCATTGCGGGTATTCTTTTTATAGCCTTTTTTGTCTATTTTATCAAGTTTTCCAAAAAGCGAAAATGGGTACATTTTCATACGCTGCTCCACTGCGTACTGTTTATTTTTATTGGTTTTTCTTGTTGGATTATGCTCCCTATTCGGGCAAACGCCAATGTAGTTATCAATGAAAATAAACCTGCAGATGCCAGGGAACTCCTCGCCTACTATAACCGGGAACAATATCCGGAAACCAAACTATTCTACGGGCCGCTTTTTACGGAGACCTACGTAGGTTTGGATCCCAAAAATCCATATACAGACGACAAACCCAACTACGAAAGGGATGAAAAGACGGGAACATATATCATCGTGAACAAATGGCAGAATGTCAAACAAAATTCTGACGACAGCCAAAAAGGATTTTTACCCCGAATGTGGAGCACGGAAGCCGAAAACATAGCCAACTATATGCGTTTCACAGCACCGGTAGATTTTACCATCAAACCCGAGTATCGCGGCAATGAAGAACTTCGGAGGTTGGTGAGTGAAATCAAATCGGGCGTCAAAAACGGGCGTGTTGAAATGCCGCAATACCATAAATTTTTGGTAGATTACAGCGATTATCTCGACATAAAAAAGCCGTCTTTCCTGCAAAATATGAAGTTTTTATTCGAATTTCAGTTTAGCTATATGTACTGGCGCTATTTTATGTGGAACTTCGTAGGTCGGGAAAATGACGAACAAGGAAGACAAGACAACAATGGCAATTGGATTAGCGGCATTCGAGCAGTTGATGAGTTTTTCTTAGGCTATCCGCAAACCCAATTGCCCGATGAAATTGCCAAAAACAAAGGCAGAAATACCTATTTCTTTTTGCCATTTTTGCTCGGCGTGCTCGGGTTGCTATTTCACTTCAGAAAGCACCTCAACTTTTTCTGGATACTCTTGGTTTTTTTCCTTTTTACAGGGATCGCGCTCAAAATATATCTCAACGAACGCGCCTTCGAACCTCGGGAACGCGACTATGCTTTGGTAGGTTCATTCTATGTGTTTTCTATCTGGATAGGCATGGGTGCTTATGCCGTTTTTGATTGGCTTCAAAGCAAATTAAATGGCAAATTGGCTGCGGTGTGTTCTACTGTTGTCACCTTAATGGCCGTGCCTGTTTTGATGGCACAGCAAAATTGGGACGACCATGACCGATCTGATAAATACACCGCACAATCCATCGCCAATGCATATTTACAATCTATACAAGAAGAAGGCGAACCGATTATTTTTAGTATCGGCGACAACGACACTTTTGCGCTGTGGTATGCACAAGAAATTGAAGGCAAACGAACTGATGTTCGTGTCATCAACACATCATTGGTGGCAACCGATTGGTATATCGATCAAATGAAGCGTCAAGCTTACAAGAGCAGTCCCATACCATCGCAACTCAAACACGAGCAATATCGCTACGGAACACGAGATGTTTTGATTTATCAGGAGCTCACCGACAACACTTGGGATATTGATGATTTTATGCGTTGGGTGGCCTCAGATGCTCCGCAAACTAAGGTGCAACTCTCTAATGGAGAAGAAATTGTGTTTTATCCGACTAAAAAAATTCGGATTCCTGTTGACAAGGAAGCCGTCTTAAAAAATGGCATAGTCAAGGAAAAAGATTCTGCATTGATTGTACCTTATATCGATATAGAAATTGGCAACCAACTTCCTAAAAACAGGTTGATGATGCTGGATATTATTGCGAACAACGACTGGAAAAGACCTATTTATTTCACCGGTGGCAGCTACAACAAAGAAGAGTATATTTGGATGAAAGATTACCTACAACTGGAAGGTCTGACCTATAAATTGGTACCCATCAAAACGCCAGTATCGCCCAACAACCCCTACGAGATGGGAAGGGTGGACACCGAAACCATGTATAAAAACGTCATGAAATGGGAATGGGGCAATATGAACGGAGACATCTATCACGATCCTGAAACCCGCAAAAACAGTATTTCATTTAGAGGAAATATATGGCGGCTTGCCGACCAACTGATCAAAGAAAATCAATTCGACAAAGCCGAAAAAGTTATGGATTTGGTGTTGGAACAAACCCCCGTTGACAAATACGGTTTCTTTTCACTCTTAGAACCTTTTGTAGATGGATATTACAAAATCGGCAAAAAAGAAAAGGCTCAAAAATTGTATTTGGAAGTGGCCAAAAACTTTCAGCAATATGCGGAATACTTCAACCAAATGAATATTGATTTGCAGTATGCATTTATAGACCAAATCATCACCAATATAGAAAGATATAGAAGCCTGACGCAAGTGTTGGAAAAAAACAGAGACGAACCCTTTGCCGAGCTTCAACAGGACATTTTTGACAGACACGAAGCCTATTTCAGCCATTTTTATCAGGAATAATCTTGCACAAAATACTCGTCAAAACGCCATTTTGGCTTCGGCTTCTCTTTCCAAAATACCTTTGGAGAAAATCACTTGGTGAAAAAGTAATCTATCTAACTTTTGACGACGGACCTACACCAAAAGTTACCGATTGGGTGCTACAACAACTCGATAAATACAATGCCAAAGCCACGTTTTTTTGTGTGGGTGAAAACGTTGAAAAACACCAAGCAATTTTCAAGACCATAGCGTTTAAAGGCCATCGGATTGGCAACCACGGCATGCGGCACGAAAACGGTTGGGATGTTGACACCCACACCTACCTAAAGTCTTATTCGGAAACTCAAAAATTTATTCCTTCCAATTTGTTCAGACCGCCCTACGGACGCATTAAGAACAGACAAGCAAAAGAACTGATAAAACTAGGCGTAGAAATAGTGATGTGGGATGTCATCAGCGGTGATTTTGACCCGAGTATTCTACCCAAAAAATGCCTCGCCAATGTTTTAAAACACACCCAAAATGGGAGTATTGTAGTCTTTCACGACAGTGAAAAAGCCTTTCCAAATCTGTCTTTTACCCTTCCTAAAATGCTTGACCATTTCAGCAAGGTAGGCTATCGTTTTGAGCATTTGTAAGCCTTTTCGACTAGTTTGCGAATTCCATAAAAAAACCCCCAATTGAAGAATTGAGGGCTTTTTAAGGGTCGCTGTTTGTTTATCGCGTAAAGAGCAATTCGCGGTATTTGACCAATGTCCACAACTCGTCGTCAATCAGAATTTCGAGTTTGTCGCAGTGATATCTAATGACTTCAAAGTAAGGCCTTACCTCATCGCAGTAGGCATACGCTTTCGCCTCAGTATCTTCAATATTGTTGGCTGCTTTTCGTGCTTCTGTCATGTTGGTGACATTGGAGTTGATTGCCTCTATGTGTTCCGAAATCTCCTTAATCAGGTTAATTTGCTCCTGAGCATACTTTTCAAAATCTTTAGCAAAAATATCCTTGAGTCCTTGTACGTTTGAAATCAATTTGTTTTGATAGTTTATTGCCGTAGGAATCACATGGTTTCTGGCAATGTCACCTATAACACGACCTTCAATTTGTATTTTTTTGGTGTAGGCTTCCAATTCTATCTCGTATCTGGCGTGTATCTCAATTGGATTTAGAATGCCGAGTTCTTCAAAAAGTGAAATGCTTTTTTTAGATATATTCGCTTTCAGTGCTTTGGGTGTAGTTTTGTTGTTTGACAGCCCTCGTTTGGCAGCTTCTTTTTCCCAAGCATCACTGTATCCATCTCCTTCAAAAATAATGCGTTTAGACTGTTTGATGTATTCGCGAAGTATGTTGAAAATAGCGTCGTCTTTCTTCATGTCCTTACGCGTAACAAGATCATCTACCTCAGCTTTAAATACCGTCAACTGCTTGGCTACGATGGCAGACAATACCGTCATCGGATTGGCGCAGTTTGCCGAAGACCCCACAGCCCTAAATTCGAATTTATTGCCCGTGAAAGCAAAAGGAGAAGTTCTGTTTCGGTCTGTGTTGTCTAACAATATTTCAGGTATTTTGCCTACAACATTAAGCTTCAACTCTGTTTTTTCTTCGGGCGATAGCTTTCCGTCGGATACGTTTTCTAAATCGTCCAAAACTTTGGAGAGTTGATCGCCTATAAAAACAGAAATAATAGCCGGTGGTGCTTCGTTGGCACCTAGGCGATGGTCGTTGCTGGCAGAGGCAATAGAGGCCCTTAGCAATTCTTCATTTTCATTTACCGCCTTGATGGTATTGATGAAAAAAGTAAGAAATTGTAAATTACTCATGGGTGTTTTGCCCGGGCCCAACAAGTTGACGCCTGTATCGGTAGCCATCGAAAAATTGTTGTGTTTACCGGAACCGTTAATGCCTGAAAAAGGTTTTTCGTGCAGCAATACTTTAAGTCCGTGTCTGTCGGCTACTTTTCCCATGATGTCCATGAGTAATGTATTGTGGTCAACGGCCAAGTTGGCTTCTTCAAAAATGGGTGCCAACTCAAACTGATTGGGAGCCACTTCGTTGTGTCTGGTTTTAACAGGAATGCCTAAAAGCATACATTCTTGCTCCAAATCTCTCATAAAGTTGAGGGCGCGAATCGGAATTGACCCAAAATAATGGTCTTCCAACTGTTGTCCTTTGGCAGGTGAATGGCCCAAAAGTGCTCTCCCTGTCAGCACGATATCGGGCCTGGCTGTGGCTAACGATTTGTCTATAAGAAAATATTCTTGTTCCCATCCTAAAGTGGCAATCACTTTCTTCACGTTTTTGTCAAAATATTTAGCAACTGCCGTTGCGGCTCCGTCAAGTGCCTGAAGGGAACGCAAAAGGGGTGTTTTGTAATCTAGGGCTTCACCTGTATAGGAAACAAAAACGGTAGGAATACAAAGCGTGGTGCCATATACAAATGCCGGAGATGTTGGGTCCCAAGCGGTATAACCTCTCGCTTCAAAAGTGTTTCGAATGCCACCACTCGGAAAGCTGGAAGCATCGGGCTCTTGCTGCACCAACTGGCCGCCATCAAACTTTTCTATGGCCAAACCTCCTCCCACGGGTTCGAAGAAAGCATCGTGTTTTTCGGCGCTGGAGCCCGTCAAAGGCTGAAACCAGTGCGTATAATGTGTGGCACCTTTGCTCAAAGCCCAAAGTTTCATACCGGCTGCAATGTGCTCTGCCAATTTACGATCAATTTTTGATCCGTTTTCTGTGGCATCCAAGACACTTTTGTAAGCCTCTTTGGAAAGATATTGGCGCATGGCCTGGTCGTTAAAGACGTTTTTACCAAACAAGTCTGAACGTCTGACAGATTCGTCTATTTTTACTTGGGGCTTTTGCTGGCTAGCCAACAATGCTTGAGTCCTGATTGTACCCATAATAATCTTATTTAAGGTTTTAAATATTTTCTAAAATTCGGCACAAATTTACATAAAAAATTATACCCCTTGATTTTAAGGGGTATAAACTTATAAAAATTACAAAAAAAATAATTTAACCCTCTTATTTTTGTATAAAAGTGGAAATTATGTAAAAAGAATAACAAAAAACCAATACGAATCCGCCCAGTCGGCTGATTTGTCGTTTATTCGACATCCATGTCATAGGCAGTAAAACAAATGCCAAGCCAAGCATCCACCACATATCTGCTTGTAGCAACTCCGGACTTTTTACTTCAATAGGATGAATGATGGCTGAAATCCCGATGACAGAACCAATGTTAAAGATGTTTGAGCCTATTAAATTACCCAACGATATGGCCTTTTCTTGTCGCAATGCGGCTACAACAGACGCCGAGAGCTCGGGTAGGCTGGTGCCCAAAGCAATAACCGTCACGGCGATGATACGCTCGCTCACGCCCAAGCCAACGGCTATGTTTACAGCGCCTTTCACCAACAATTCCGAACCAAAATATAGGCCTAACGCACTAATTAACAGCCACAAAAACGTTTTAACCCCCGAAATATCTCTGAGCACTTCATCTACTTCCTCCTCAAGTTCTTCTTTTTTTCGGAAACGGAGCAAGAGATAAATAAAACCAAAAAGCATCAACTGTAAAACAATCCCTTCGTAAACTTCAATCAGAAGATGAGAAGACATAAACAAATAGAGCAATATGCTTAAAATCATCATGGCCGGCCAATGTAATCTGCCGAATTGCTTGCCAACTGTGATTGGAAAAATAATAGCCGTAACCCCTAGTACCAAGCCGATGTTTGCGATATTTGAACCCATGACATTACCGATAGAAATATCGGGGTGGCCGTCCAAAGCTGCTTTGAGGCTGACAATAAGTTCGGGTGCGGAAGTTGCAAAAGACACGATGGTTAACCCAACTATGGCTTTTGAAATGTTGAGTTTTAAAGAGATGGCCACGGCAGCCCTAACCAGAAAATCGCCCCCAATAACCAGTAAAAAAAGTCCGCTCAAAAGCATGAGGTAATTCATATTGACTCTTTGAATTTAAGATTTGATATTATCGATGTTGTAGTGTAGTCCGATGTTTTCTCTGCGTGCTTGGGCCGCAGAAATAATAAGATAACCCATATTTACGAGGTTTCGCAATTGGCAAATGGCCACACTCAATTTGGATTTTTCATAAAGCACTTCGGTTTCCTCATGTATCAATTTTAAGCGAGCCAAAGCCCTGCCCAATCGCTCGTCCGAGCGAACAATGCCTACATAAGCACTCATGAGTTCTTGTACTTCTTTTTTGGCATGTATCACAAGTATATGCTCATTTGGGATTTCGGTTCCTTCGTCGTTCCAATCCGGAATCTGTTCATTATAATCAATATTTTCTATTTCTTTAATGCTTTCAAGAAATGCGTTGTGTGAAAAAACCAAAGCTTCTGACAGGGAATTAGAAGCCAATCTGTTGGCACCGTGCAGCCCGGTGCAACTACATTCTCCGGACGCGTATAGGTTGTGAATACTGGTTTTCCCGTTTCTATCCACTTTGATGCCTCCACACAAATAATGTGCTGCCGGAACCACGGGTATCATCTCTTTTGCGGGATTGATGCCCAAAGACTGACATTTTTCGTATATGTTGGGAAAATGACTTTTAAAAAAGGATTCTTCTATAGGTGTTGTATCCAAAAAAACATGTGCCCGTCCGCGTTTTTTCATTTCAGCATCTATAGCACGCGCCACGATGTCTCGTGGAGCCAAATCTAAGCGGGCATCGTATTTTTTCATAAAGGCTTCGCCTCTGTGATTTTTCAAAATAGCACCCGCACCTCTAACTGCTTCCGAGATCAAAAAGGCAGGGCTCTCGTCGGGGTTAAAAAGTGCTGTAGGATGAAACTGTATAAATTCTACGTTTTCTACTGTAGCTTTCGCCCTGTAGGCCATAGCGATGCCATCGCCGGTGGCAATAACGGGATTGGTTGTGCTTGCATAGACTTGTCCGCCACCGCCTGTTGCCAAAAGGGTTATTTTAGACAACAGCGTGTGTATTTTATGTGTCCTACGATCCATCAAATACACGCCAAAACATTTTTTATCGGGGGTGCGCCTGTCTACTTTTTGGCCCAAATGGTGTTGGGTGATAAGATCAACGGCAAAGCAATGGTTGAGCACATGTATCAGGGGATGATGCATCACTTTTTCGAGTAGTGCTCTTTCTATTTCGTTACCGGTGGCATCCTTGTGGTGCAAGATGCGATGGTCGGAATGCCCTCCTTCTTTTGCCAAATCGTACTCCCCTTGTTCGTTTTTGTCGAAGCGCGAACCCCAAGCAATGAGTTCCTGTATGCGCTCGGGCGCAGCGGTAACCACCATGCGTACGATTTCCCGGTCGCAAAGGCCGTCTCCGGCAACTAAGGTATCTTGGATATGGCTCTCAAAAGTATCGCTGGTTTTGGTCACAGAAGCAATACCGCCTTGTGCGTATTTGGTGTTGCTCTCGTCTTCTGATGCTTTGGTGATAAGGGTAATGCTTACCTTTCTGTGGTAGGTTTCAAAATGTGTGGCCACTTTGTATGCGTAGCTCAATCCGGCAATGCCGGATCCAATGACCAAAAAATCTGTTTTGTTAGGGATTTTCACTAAAGAAGATGGGATGAGCGGGTTTTAAAATTTTATTTGCGCGCACTGATTTCCAACATGCGGTTGACAGATTTGAGTGCCTTTAGCCGAATGTCTTCGGGAACCGTAACTTCCGGTTGTTCGTACTTGAGACAAAGATAAAGTTTTTGGAGCGTGTTCATTTTCATAAAAGCACATTCTGAGCATGCACAGGTATTATCTTCGTGTGACGGTGCCGGAATCAGCACTTTGTGTGGCACTTTTTTTTGCATTTCGTGCAAGATGCCCGCTTCTGTGGCTACGATGTATTTTTGGGATTCATCTGTCTCCACAAAATGAATCATGCCGGCGGTAGAGCCAATGTAATCTGCAGTTTTGAGAATGTGTTCTTCCGACTCCGGGTGGGCAATTATTTTGGCATCGGGGTGTTCTTGCGCTACTTTTAGTAATTTTTCAATAGAGAAAGCTTCATGCACAATACAGGCTCCGTCCCATAGTAGCATATTTCTGCCTGTAATTTTATTGATGTAACGACCCAAATTCTTATCGGGGGCAAAAATAATCGGTTGGTTTTCGGGCACCGAATCCACAATTTTTTTAGCATTTGAAGAAGTGCAAACAATATCGCTGAGGGCTTTCACCTCGGCGGAAGCATTTACATAAGTAATCACGACATGGTCGGGGTGTTTTTCTTTGAGTTTGCGCAAATCATCAGGATTGCAAGATTCCGCAAGCGAGCAACCTGCGTTGAGATCCGGTAAAATAACTTTTCTATGTGGATTTAGTATCTTGGCTGTTTCGGCCATAAAATGCACCCCGGCAAAGAGAATAATATCACAATCTACACGAGCGGCTTCTTGTGAAAGGCCTAAGCTATCGCCTACATAATCAGCAATTTCTTGTATGGCAGGCTCTTGATAATAATGCGCCAAAATAACCGCATTCTTTTCTTTTTTCAGCTTTAAAATTTCAGCCGACAAATCGAGGGATGAATCTATCGGTTCTGAGATGTATCCTTTTTTTTGAATTTGTTCAGCAACGTTCATTTTTTTCTTTTTTACAAAGGTATTAAGTTTGAACAAATTTGGTACCAATCCTTTCAAAGGCTTAACATTTTTGAATAGAAAAGTCTTAATTTTTTAAGTTTCCCCTTGGTCAAATACCTACCTTTGCCGGCATGTTTCAGATAGACAAAACCATCCTTTCGGAGGAATTACTCGAAAAAGCTTTTGTGTGCGATCTAAATGCCTGTAAAGGTGCTTGTTGCGTTGAAGGCGAAGCCGGTGCGCCACTTGACGAGGAAGAAATAGGCATCCTTAAAAGCATCTATCCGAAAGTGAAAACTTTTCTGAGACCCGAGGGAATTGCCGCTATAGAAAAACAAGGTACGCACATCAAAACCCGCCAAGGATATTTGGAAACGCCCTTGGTGGCTGGAAAAGAATGTGCCTATGTGGTTTTTGATGAGAAACAAACTGCTTTTTGCGGCATTGAAAGAGCGTATCGGGATGGTGTCATTGATTGGCCAAAACCTATTTCTTGCCATCTGTATCCGGTTCGATTACAGCAATATAGCAGCTTTACCGCGGTTAACTATCACCGTTGGCAGATTTGCGATGATGCCTGCAAGCTCGGTGCATCTTTGGGTGTTCCCATTTATAAATTTGTAAAAGATGCGCTGATTCGTAAATTTGGTGCGGGCTGGTATGCTAAACTGGAAGAGGTGGCCTCAAACTACCGAAAGGATTAGGCAAGATTTAAGTTTTTATAGCGATTATCTTTAGTATCTTTCGGTTTCAAAATCTTTTTTATGAAACATTTCACCTTGTTTATTTGCTTTATCGTTATGAGTAATTCCGGATATTCACAAGATATCCAATTGCAGATGAATCACATAGCGTTGCTGGTGAGAGACCTCGACAAGAGTGTCGATTTTTATCAGCAGGTTTTATTACTCGACGAAATGTACGACGGTACAGAACAACCGCATATTCGTTGGTTTTCTTTACAAAACGGCGCAGAACTTCATCTGATTGAAGACAAAAATGTGAAATTGACACAACAGAAAGGGGTACATTTTGCTTTGGCTGTAAACGACTTAGATGCTTTTGTTATCCATCTGAAAAACCGAAACATCTATTTTGAAAACTGGACAGGTGAGGCTGCAACTACAAACAGCCGCCCGGATGCAATCCGTCAAGTATATTTACAAGATCCGGACGGATATTGGATTGAAGTGAACGGAAAATAGCCTCAAAAACCGATTTGCCGATCTATTTGTTGATCAAGTGAAATATACGTTTCCGTTCTTGATACGCCTTCTATAGATTGAATTTGGTGGTTGAGCAATTGCATCAGATGCGCATTGTCTTTACATAGAAGTTTAATCAATATAGACCAATTGCCTGTGGTGTAGTGGCATTCCAACACTTCGGGAATGTTTTTGAGTTGGCGGACGGCATCCGGATTTCGAATGGCTTTGTCTAAATAAATGCCAATAAATGCCATGGTGGTATAGCCCAACACTTTAGCGTTTAGCACCAACTTGGATCCTTGTATGAGACCGTTTTCTTCCAGCTTCCGAATTCGCTGGTGGATGGCTGCACCCGACACACCCACTTTTCGGGCGATTTCGAGTATGGGCTTGCGTGCATCTGCCGTGAGTTGCCTTAGGATTTCCTTATCTATTCCATCTAAAATGAGTTGCTGGTTCTCTTTTTTCATCTGTTTATATTATTTGTTTTTATCTGTCATGCTTTGACTCCGCTCAGCACAGGCGCGGAACGCCCTAGGATAATCATACTCCTGTATGTCACTCTTTTTACATGGGCGTTTCATTTGCAAAAAGCTAATCTGAAATCAACAAACACTAACTGCACGTCATTTGATGAGCAAAGACGGTTTGTATTTAAACTGCTATTAAGTTATGATCAAAATAGTTAGAATACTTGGTTTTTGTTATGATTTAAAATGACACATCTTTCTGATACTTTTAAATTTTAAGAATTTTCTTCAAAAGTATAAAATTTTAAAACTAAACAGCAATTATACTATCAGGATTATAACCTAAATAGTCTGTTTCTCTTTCTGTAAAAACGATGCCGTTTTCTTCGAGTTCGTCCAAAATAGGTTCGTAAACTTCCGGACTGATCGGAATTTGTACGCCGGGTTTTGAAATCTCTCCGGTTAAAATTTTGACCGCTGCTATGCCCACAGGCAAACCTACTGTTTTGGACATGGCCGTAAATTTTTTGTCTTCGCCCTTGGTCACCATGTAGGCATCTATTTGCTTTTTTTGCCCGTTTATTTCATAACCAAACTTGTGATACATGACCAACATATCTTTATCTTGCGAAGTGAGTGTCCACTTTTCTTCTAATATCTTTTGAAGAATTTTTGCCGGGCTTGCATTTTCAAGGCCTATTATTTTGTGGTTGTCAAACAAATCGAGCTCCAACAATTTGTCCCACACAATGTCGTCTTGATCTATTTTGAGTAAGTGCCTCAATTTAATTTCCACAGAATCGGTAGCGTGATAGGGTAAAAATGCATTTGTAAATTCTCTGTAAGTCATGTTTTTTGTGCCCTCCATGATGTAAGAATCGTCTGTCATTCCCAATAAGACAAATATCTGCCAGGCTCTGGAAAAACCTACACGCCTGATGGTGCCTCGATAGAGGGTCAGTGCGTCTTCGAGTTGATAGGCTTTTCTGTATTTGAGTGAGTCTCGATTGGCATAGGCTTCAAATCTTCCGTATCCTTGAATTTCCAAAAACTCTGTCCGTCTAAAAAGCTGGTGATAAGGAATGTATTTGTAGGTGCCTTCTTGGATAAATTTTGCTGCGCCACCTTGTCCGGCAAGTACTACATTTCTAGGATTCCACGAAAATTTATAATTCCACAGGTTGTCGTCTGACTCCGGAGCCACCAATCCGCCGGCAAAAGACTCAAAAAGCAGCATTTTGCCTCCTTTGTTACGGATTCGGTCTATGACGCGCATCGCGCTCATGTGATCGATACCCGGATCTACGCCTATTTCGTTCATAAAAACCAAGTTGTTGGCTTTAACTTCGGCATGGAGGGCTTTCATTTCATCGCTCACGTAGGATGCTGTTACCAAATGTTTTTTGTACGTGATACAGTCACGTGCCACATCGATGTGCAGGTGCGCGGGCAACATCGAAATGACCAAATCTGCCTCGGGAATATGCGCCGCTCTGTCTTTAGGGCTGTGACAATCAAAAGAAACCACCTCTATCTCGGGCATATGTAGAACCTGAGCCTTGGCCGCCTCAACATTCAAATCGCCTAATTTTATTTTAAAATCAAACTTTTGAGTAGCTTTGTACAGATAATCAAATAGCTGTGAGGTAGATTTCCCGGCACCGATAATCAATATGTTTTTCATTGTATTTACGCTCAATTTTATTGAATAAGAAAGGTACTTTTCTTGCACGAATGTATAAAAATATAACTTAGATAAGGATAAATGTTACATTATTATGAATAAAAAAATTTTGATTACTGCTGCGTTTTTGGGTTTTACGGCTATTGTTTTAGGTGCTTTTGGTGCACATGGTTTAAAAGAATTGGTGTCTCCGGAACAAATTGCCACATTTGAAACCGGGATTAGGTTTCAAATGTATCACGCTTTGTTCCTTTTGTTCTTGGGTATTTCTAAAGACCTCTTTACGTCTAAAACCAATAATATTATTTTTAGCCTAGTGACGCTTGGTGTTGTGTTGTTTTCCGGCTCAATTTACGGCTTGGCCACCAACGAACTTACTGCTTTTGATTTTAAGAAAATTGCCCTGATTACGCCTCTGGGCGGTACGTTGCTTATTCTGGCTTGGGGATGGCTTTTGGTTAGCCTTATAAAACAGAAAAAGCCCCACAAAAAGTGAGGCTTATAACTTTTGAGTTCCTTCAAAAAGGAAGAAATAAATTCCTTATGCTTCGAAAGGAAGCACTGAAACGTAAGATTTGTTGTCTCTTTTCTTTTCGAATTTCACAACACCGTCCACTTTAGCGTGCAATGTATGGTCTTTACCTAAATATACATTTTCACCCGGGTTGTGTTGTGTGCCTCTTTGCCTGACAATGATGTTGCCTGCAGCAGCGGCTTGTCCGCCAAATATTTTAACGCCGAGTCGTTTTGATTCGGATTCTCTTCCGTTTTTGGAACTACCAACGCCTTTCTTATGTGCCATGGTGTATAGATTTAATGTTTAAATTTATTTTTTGATACCGCCGTTGAGTTCGTCTTGCAAAGTTTTCAAAGCATCCCAATCGCCGGCTGCTGCCAAAGCGGCTTGTTGTGGCCAGGTGTCCGGTTTTTTGGAAGCGTAAGTACCTCCGGCAGCCGTAAGTATTTCGCTGAGTTTTTCAACCGATGTTTTTGATAAGGCTTTAAAACTATCGATGCCGTTTTCTTGCAAAATGGAAGCAATTTTTGGCCCGATGCCTTCTACTTTTCTCAAATCGTCAGCAGTTGCTTTCTTTTTCGGAGCGTCTGTTTCATTTTTGGGTGCAGGCTTTGCTGTTTCTTTTGTAGCAACAGGCTTAGCCGTTTCTTTCTCAGCAGGCTTACTTTTCTTAGCTCCAGAAACCAATATGTTTTCAATCAACAATTCGGTAAGGGCTTGTCTGTGGCCATTTTTGACTTTATAGCCTTTTCTTCTTTTCTTTTTGAAGACGATTACTTTATCGCCTTTTAAGTGCTTGAGCACTTGGGCTTCCACAGAAGCACCTTCTATAGCCGGGGCGCCAACGGTAACAGCACCTTCTTGGTCTAGAAGAAGTACATCGTCAAAAGTAACTTTTGCTCCTGCTTCTTCGGCCAATCTGTGTACAAATACCTTTTGGTCTTTGGTAACTTTAAACTGTTGCCCTGCTATCTCTACAATTGCGTACATAGCGGTTATTTGTTAAATGAATAATTAAAAAATGGTTGCAAATGTAATATTTTTATAATTATCTCGCAATGTATCTCATCAAATTATTCCTTGCTTTTTTTAAAGATGCTTTTTGGCACCATAAATAAGTGATACAAACACAGAAAAAGACTGCATCGGGTGTGGATAATTGAAATCAACGTTCGCCATAGGATTTTTGACAACGCAAATAGCTAAACAAAAAAGCCGCAACATTAAAGATGCGGCTTTCAAGGTGGTACCTCCAGGAATCGAACCAGGGACACAAGGATTTTCAGTCCTTTGCTCTACCAACTGAGCTAAGGTACCCGTTGCTATATAGCGGGTGCAAATATAGTTTCAATTTTTATTCCTCCCAAATTATTTTTTTAAAAATAGCTACCCTATTTTTGTATGCAATTCAAATAGGCGTGAATTTAGTTATAGATGTTGGAAATTCGAGTGTGAAATTGGCCGTTTTCGAGAAAGGAAAAATGGCCTACCAGTCTGTTGCCTATCACGAAAATTGGTTTCAAAAGATTACCGGCGATTTTGACAAATTTGCCATAGAAAATGTTATTATATCGCGAGTGCGAGGTTTGGCTGAAAATGATTTAAACAGCTTAAAACGCATGTACCGCGTGCTGGAAGTGCAACACAACATGAAACTCCCTTTTAAAAATCACTACAAAACTCCCAAAACCTTGGGGGCAGACAGGATTGCTTTGATGAGCGGTGCTGCATTGATGTTTCCCGGAAAAGCCGTTCTGGTCATAGATGCCGGAAGCTGCATAACCTATGATTATAAAAACGAAAACGAAGACTACTTTGGAGGAGCCATTTCGCCCGGTTTACAGATGCGGTACAAAGCCGTGCATCACTTTACGGGCAAGTTGCCACTGTTGTCGCCAATCATCCCGGAAACACAAATGGGAAACAGTACAGAAAATGCTATTCATAAAGGTATTTTGGCGGGACTCCGATACGAAATACAGGGATTTATAGACGAATATCTATCTGAAAATGAGAATTTAACAATAATTTTAACAGGGGGCGATTTAGATTATTTGCGCAACGATATAAAAAACCGCATATTTGCCAATCCAAATTTTTTGCTCGAATGCCTCAACGGGCTGCTAGACTACAATCTGATAAATGATTAGAAAAAATTTACTCATAATATTTCTGCTTATAACGGTTACGGCATCGGCGCAGGAAGGAAGCAAATCACCTTTTTCCTTTTTTGGAATTGGCGAATTGAGATCCAAAGGCACCAATTACGAACGCACTATGGGCAGCATTGGCATGTTGGCAGACAGCATACATACAAGCTTGTTAAACCCCGCTGCTTTGGCCAAGCTCAAGCTTACCAATTACACCCTTGGTCTCACGTATAATTCCATTAGTTTTGAATCTGATGAAACGACGGCCAATACAGACAACTCTACCGTTGATTATTTGACCTTGGCTTTTCCTGTTACCAAAAAACTATCGGCAGGTTTTGGATTTTTGCCCTTCAGCTCCGTGGGATTCGAGTTGCAAAACACAGATTCCATAGCCGGAAGGGTGTCGCGTTTTGAAGGTGATGGCGGTATAAACAGGGTTTTCCTCGCTGCCGGATATGCACTCAACGAAGCATGGAGCTTGGGTGTAGAAGCCAATTTTAATTTTGGCAACATCAAAACAACTTCAACCATACAGTTTGAAGACGTACAATTTGGCAGCAGGGAGCGAAACGAATCTGACGTCAACGGATTTTCATTTACTTTAGGCGTGCATCATCAGAAAAAACTGTTTAAAGATAAAAAGCTGGTCATGCAATCATCGGCCACCTATTCTCCGGAAGTCAATTTGACCTCAGACAACACCCGGATGCTCTCAACGGTTATTTTTAGTGCTACAGGTGTAGGTTTTGACGTCGATTCGCTAAAGGTAGATGTGCCCGACACAGACTTGGTCATCCCGCAGCAAATTTCGCTAGGTACCGGAATTGGCGTGCCAAAGAAGTGGTTTGCAGGCGTCCAATTTACACATTTGCAAAGTAGCAATTTTACCAATAGATTTGTAAACGCAGGCGACGTGAGTTTTGAGAACAGCAGTCGAATATCTTTAGGCGGATACTATATCCCCAATTATATTAGCTTTTCTAACTACTTGAGTCGCATACAATATATGGCAGGAATCAGGTATGAAGAAACCGGAATTATAGTCAACGGAGAATCTATAGACGACTTTGGCATAAGTTTTGGTTTTGGTTTACCCATCAATGCCAATGGAAATTTTTCCAACGCAACAGTCGGATTTGAGATTGGACAAAAAGGTACCACCTCTGCCGGGCTCGTTAAAGAAAATTATTTTAACTTTAGGGTCGCATTATCACTCAACGACCGTTGGTTTGTCAGAAGAAAATTTAATTAGTAACTATCGAATAAACGTCAAAAAAATGAAAACGAAAAACCTAATTTTATTTGCGTGCTCCTTGCTGGTCAGCTTTGTAAGTTTTGGGCAATCTGCCGAATGTCCTACAGATTTATCCATCATGAACGAAGCCGCTAAAGTCAAAAATTACGACAGCGCTTACGAACCATTTATGCGCGTATGGAAAAACTGTCCTGATTATCATGTAGCTACCTATATCCGAGGCGAGCAAATTTTAGAACACAAAATTGAGACCACTTCCGGAGCAGAAAAAACACAGTTTGTAAACGACCTTCTCAAACTTCTTGATGATCGCCTACAGTATTTCCCGGATAAACAAGGAAAAGTCTTGTCTGACAAAGCTTTGCTGATGATGGAACAAAAAGTAGGAAGCAAAGAGGATGTGTACAATGTTTTTGACAAAGCATTTACGACAGATATAGATAATTTTACCAACCCCCGTGGTTTGTATGCCTATTTTTCTTTGCTGGTAGATTTATACAACGAAGGCAAAGCAGATGTCAGAGATGTATTTAAAAAATACGACGATGTAAAAGCCAAAATTGAGACTGAGTCAAACAAATTGTCTGCAGTATTAAACGAACTTTTACCCAAGCAAGAAGCAGGCACACTTTCGCCAAAAGAAGAGCGTTCACTAAAAATAGCCGATGTAAACCTAGGCTCGTTCGGAACTGTTTCTGAAAGCATTGATGCTAAATTGGGTATCTTGGCCGATTGTGACAATTTGATTCCGCTCTACAATAAAGATTTTGAAGAAAGAAAAACCGACGCCGATTGGCTCAACCGCGCAGCCTCCAGAATGTCTTCTAAAGAATGTACAGAAGATCCGCTGTTTTTCAAATTGGTTGAGGCATATCACGCCATAGAACCCTCTGCAAATTCTGCTTTTTACCTCGGAAATTTGGCAGAAACCGGTAAAGATTACGACAAGGCAATTGAATATTACAACCAGTCTGCCGAATTGCAAGCAGATAATTTCAAAAAAGCCGATATTTATTATAGAATTGCGCGTATGCAAGAGAAGAGAGGTCAAGTTTCATCTGCACGCACCTATGCAAACAAAGCGCTTGAGTTCAATCGATCTATGGGTAGGGCCTATTTACTGATTGCCAATATGTATGCAAGCAGTGCCAACAATTGTGGCGAAACTGTTTTTGACAAAAGGGCCGTGTACTGGAAATCTGCTGAATTGGCTCGAAGAGCAGGTGAAGTAGATGCAACTATCCGAAGTAGCGCACAAAAATTTGTGGACAACTTTATGGCGAAAGCCCCTTCAAAAGCAGATATTTTCCAATCCGGTAAAGCAGGACAAGTCATCCAATTCCCTTGTTGGATTGGCGGAAGTGTTAAGGTGCCTAACCTTTAATGTGCCACAAGACATTTTATATGTCGATACCTACTTGTAAAATCTTAAAAAGCATTGTCATGACCTTAGTTGTGGCAATGCTTTTTTCTTGCGAAGACAAGCTCAGTGACATACAGAAGATGAATATGTCATCGCGAGACCCGGTTGGCATTGCCGAAAACTTTAATCTCATCTACACAGATTCGGGAAAAGTTACCTCAAATTTAATCAGCCCCAAAATGCTAGATTACTCCAACAGAGAATTTGATTTTTCGCGATTTCCGGAAGGCATGACCGTTTATTTCTTTGACAAACAAGCACAAAAAACAACCGTGATTGCAGACAAGGCTGTAAATTATTCAGACACACAAATCATTGAACTGATAGGCAATGTGAAAATTATAAAACACGATGGCGCCAATCTGAAAACGGAACAACTCTTCTGGGATCAAAAAAACGAGTGGCTTTTTACGGAAAAAAAATTTATATTTACAGATGTGGACGGCTCTATAGTTGAAGGTGTGGGAATTGATTTTAATATGGATCTCACCATCATCAACATTACCAAAATGAGTGCAGAAAGCCTCGTCAAAGAAGAAAACGAACCCTTATGAACAGTACCATTTATAAAATTTTCGAATACGGCTATCTCGGTATCGCTGCATTTTTTCTCTTCAACACTTTCTCTATTTGGAACGAGAATCGGCAAAAAGCCTACTTGTATCTCTTTTTTGTAGTGTTGGCTTTGTTGCTCTATCTTTTTAAAAGAAATTTTAGAAAAAAATTTGAAAGACAAAACAAACCCGACCAATGAGTTCGGAAATCATCGTAATACTGATTTCGCTACTGTTGTCTGCCTTTTTTTCAGGTATGGAAATCGCTTTTGTTTCTGCCAATAAAATTCAAGTCGAAATAGAGAAAAAACAACAAAATATCTTCTCCCGATTTCTGACACCCATTTCTGAAAAGCCTTCCAAATTCATTACAGCCATGTTGGTGGGCAACAACATTGCATTGGTGGTTTATGGATACTTCATGGGAGAGCTGCTCATGTCGCTTTTCAAAAAACTGAACCCTACGCGCTTTGATGTAATCAATCGGCTTTTAACAGACTTCGACCTGCTTTCTCAAACCGTTATTTCTACAATTGTCATCCTGATTACGGCCGAATTTCTGCCCAAAGTTTTCTTTCAGATCTACGCCAATTCTATGCTAAAATGGCTGTCTCCTGTCGGTTTTTTCTTCCTCAAACTGTTCTCAATTCCATCGAACCTTATTATTGCCTTCACCGACAAACTGCTCAAAGTATTTTTTAACACCCAAGGTGATGCCATACAGCAAACTTTTACGAAGCTGGAACTGGGTCATTACATCAACGAGCAGATGGAAAAAGAAGAACAACAAGAACATATTGATTCTGAAATACAAATTTTTCAAAATGCACTCGAATTTTCTGAAATAAAAGCGCGTGAAATCATGGTGCCGAGAACAGAAATTGAAGCGGTTGACGCCCAAACTGAAATTTCGGAAATACGCAAAATTCTCATCGAAACAGGTTATTCTAAACTCCTGATTTTTAAAGACAATATAGACGATATCATCGGTTACATCCACTCTTTTGATTTGTTTAAAAAGCCTAAAAAAATAAGCGACATCATCAAGCCCATTGAGTTTGTCCCGGAAACCATGCTCACCAAAGATTTGCTGGACTTGCTCATCAAAAAACGCAAGAGTATTGCGGTGGTTTTGGATGAATACGGCGGCACTTCGGGTCTGATTACCATTGAAGACATCGTAGAAGAACTCTTTGGCGAAATAGAAGACGAGCACGATGTGGACGAACTGATTGAGGAACAAATCAACAGCAATTTATACAGGTTTTCAGCTAGGCTGGAAGTAGATTATATCAATGAAACCTACAAGCTCAACCTGCCTGAAAATGACAACTACGAAACTTTGGGCGGCCTCATCGTCAACTATACGGAAGAAATTCCTAAACCCAACGAATTGGTTGAAATAGAAGGTTTTCAGTTCACCATATTGGAAGTTTCCAACACCAAAATAAATTTGGTGGACCTAAAAGTAATGCCTAAAGATTAAATTTTATTTGAGATTTTTTAGATTGATAATCTCCTTTTCATTCAAAAAACGCCATCGGCCTCTGTCTAAGTCTTTCTTGGTCAGATCCGCAAAAATTACCCGATCCAACTTCAAAACCTTATATTGAAAATGCTCAAATAACCTTTGAATAGCCGTGTTTTTCGAGGTTGGTATTTGTATTCCAATTTCGTTGGCGGATGCGTTTTCTACATAGTTGATGGCTTCGGGTTTTATAAATCCGTCTTCCAATTTGACGCCTTCCGCAATTTTTTCAAAATCGGCTGCTTTCAGTTTCTTGTCTAAAACCACATGATACACTTTTTTAACACGCGTCAAATGATTGGTCAATTTGACTTGCATTTCTATATCATTGGTCAGCAGTATAAGTCCGGAGGCTTTTTTGTGCAAGCGCCCTACGGGTTTTAAAAACGACTTGGAAGCCGTCCGGGTCAAATCAAAAACAGATTTTTCATCTCCTCTGGGGTCGGTAACAAAATCAACGGGTTTATTGAGCAATACGTACACTTTCTTTTCGGGTATAATTAAAGAGCCGTCAAACCGTACCTCGTCTGTTCTTTTTACCTTATAGCCTAGTTCGTTTACGACCTGTCCGTTGACGGTCACATTACCGGAAGAAATATACAAATCTGCTTCGCGACGTGAGCACTTACCCGAATTTGCTATGTATTTATTGAGTCGCAGCGTTCCGTCATCTACTTTCGGTTTGCTTGTTGCCGCCGGTTTCTTCTTAAACGGTATTTCCGAAGTGGGCTTGTAGGTCAGTTTTCGAACGGGTTTAGCCGAATCTTTTTTCTTCTTATTGTCCATGTTTGCTTTCATTGGGCGCCAAATAAGCCGCCTTGTGTGTTATGTTTTATTTTTCCGAGATGTTTGTAAGCCAAATCTGTAACTTCTCTACCTCTGGGTGTGCGTACCAAAAAGCCTTGCTGTATCAAAAATGGCTCGTAAACTTCTTCTATGGTTTCAGCATTCTCCGATACGGCTGTCGCTAGGGTGGTTATCCCGACGGGGCCGCCTTTAAATTTTTCTATCATGGTCAGGAGTATTTTGTTATCCATTTCGTCCAGTCCGTAAGTATCAACTTTTAATGCTTGCAGTGCGTATTTGGCTATTTTGATGTCTATTTTTCCGTTGCCCTCAATTTGTGCAAAATCGCGTACACGTCTAAGCAAGGCATTGGCAATTCTGGGTGTGCCGCGGCTTCGGCCGGCTATTTCGATGGCTGCTTCCATGCTGATAGGAATTTTGAGTATCATGGCACTGCGTTCTATGATACTTGCCAGGTATTCTCGGTTGTAATATTCCAAACGGCTTTGGATGCCAAAACGGGCGCGCATGGGTGCTGTAAGCAAACCGGAACGTGTGGTAGCTCCCACCAAAGTGAAAGGATTGAGCGACAATTGAACGGAACGTGCATTGGGTCCGGATTCAATCATGATATCAATTTTAAAGTCTTCCATAGCCGAATACAGATATTCTTCTACAATCGGACTCAGTCGGTGTATTTCGTCAATAAAAAGCACATCGCGCGTTTCCAAATTGGTTAAAAGACCCGCCAAATCACCGGGTTTGTCTAGCACAGGCCCCGAAGTGATTTTAATTCCCACACCCAATTCGTTTGCAATGATGTGTGCGAGGGTGGTTTTACCAAGACCCGGAGGCCCGTGAAATAATAAATGGTCCAGCGCATCGTTTCTGAGGTTGGAAGCCTTGACAAAAACCTTGAGATTAGACATGATTTGCTCTTGACCTTGAAACTCTTCGAAGCGCAAAGGTCTGAGTTGCTTTTCGTTTTCGAGTTCTTCAGGACTGAAACTATCGTCTGATGGATCTAGATTGGGATTCATGAACGCAAAGATATTACAAAAAAAGAGTCTTTTTGAAACCAATCAAAAAGACTCAATTATTATGTATTGCAGGAAGACTTTAGTGTTCTGTCTCTCCTTTTTTCATCGGAACTGTCTGTGGGATAAAATCGTCGTCTGCACCGGGCTTGCTGTAATCGTATGCCCATCTGTGTACGTGTGGAATTTCACCTGGCCAATTTCCGTGCATGTGTTCAACCGGTGTCGTCCATTCCATAGTATTGGAACGCCACGGATTTTGTACTGCTTTTTTTCCGTAAAAAATACTGCTGAAAAAGTTGTAAATAAAAACGAGTTGAACAGCACCTCCTATGAGGGCAAAAACCGTAATAATCACATTGATGTTTGCCAAATCATCGAAATACGGGAAGGCTGTATTGGTGTAATATCGCCTTGGCAAACCGGCCATGCCGATAAAGTGCATGGGCAAGAAGACGCCATAAGCACAAACGGCTGTCACCCAAAAGTGAATATATCCTAAGTTTTTATTCATCATACGTCCAAACATTTTTGGAAACCAATGATACACCCCGGCAAACATACCGTAGATAGCAGAAACACCCATCACCAAGTGGAAGTGCGCTACCACAAAATAGGTGTCGTGCACATTGATATCGAGCGTACTATCACCTAGGATGATTCCGGTTAATCCACCGGAAATAAAAGTTGATACAAAACCTATGGAGAATAACATGGCCGGGTTGAGCTGTAGATTTCCTTTCCAAAGTGTGGTAATCCAGTTAAAGGCTTTGATGGCTGAAGGTATTGCGATAAGAAGTGTCGTAAAGGTAAATACAGAACCCAAGAACGGATTCATCCCGGACACAAACATATGGTGACCCCAAACAATGGTGGATAAAAACGCAATGGCTAAGATGGAAGCAATCATAGCCCTATAACCAAAGATGGGTTTGCGTGCTCCCGTTGCCAAAACTTCGGAAACGATCCCCATAGCAGGCAGGATTACGATATATACCTCCGGATGACCCAAAAACCAAAACAGGTGCTCAAACAAAACAGGCGAACCTCCTTGATAGTGAAGCACTTCGCCCTGTATAAAAATATCTGACAAGAAAAATGAAGTGCCAAAACTTCTATCCATAATCAACATGAGTGCTGCGGACAAAAGCACTGGAAAAGAAACAACACCGATGATGGCTGTAATAAAAAATGCCCAAATGGTCAAGGGCAAACGCGTCATGGACATGCCTTTGGTTCTGAGATTCAAAACAGTAGCGATGTAGTTTAGCGAACCTAACAAAGAAGATGCAATAAAGATGGCCATAGAAACCAACCAAAGTGTCATACCCGCACCAGATCCCGGCATGGCTTGCGGTAGGGCACTCAATGGTGGGTAAATTGTCCAACCGGCGGCGGCAGGACCTGCCTCTACAAAAAGAGAAAGAACCATGATAACACTGGATAGAAAAAACAGCCAGTAGGAAATCATGTTCAAAAAGCCTGAGGCCATATCTCTAGCACCAATTTGCAGCGGAATAAGCAAGTTGCTAAACGTACCACTCAATCCTGCGGTGAGTACAAAAAACACCATGATGGTACCGTGAATCGTCACCAAAGCCAAATATATATTGGGATCCATCACACCCTCGGGCGCCCATTTACCCAAAAATATTTCGAAAACTTTAAATTTTTCTTCAGGCCAAGCGAGTTGCATTCTAAATAGCATTGACATAGCCACGCCTATGATTCCCATAAATATCCCTGTAATGAGATATTGTTTAGAAATCATCTTGTGATCCTGACTGAAAATATATTTGGTGATGAAAGTCTCTTTATGGTGATGACCGTGATCGTGTGTGTGATCTAAGGCTTGTGTACTTGCTGACATATCTTTCTCTTTAGTATCGTTTTTGGTGAGTCATTTATTGAAGCACTTCGGCTAAGGTTTTTTGTTCAGACAACCATTGGTTAAACCCTTCCTCGGTGTCCACAACAATTTTTAATTGCATATTGTAGTGAGAAGCGCCACAAATTTTGTTACACAACAACAAATAGTCGAATTCATAAGGATCTAAGGTTTCCTTGCCTTCGGCTTGCAATTGTATGTTCTTTTCGGTTCTAATTTTGTTGATGGTAGCTACCTTTTCTATGATTTCAAGACTTTGTCTGGCCTCTTCTGTCGTTTTATCAGGTGTAAAAGAAAACTGCGTGACCATACCGGGTACAGTGTTCATCTGCGCTCTAAAGAAAGGCATAAAAGCGGAATGTAATACGTCTTGAGAACGCATTTTGAATATAATTTTTCTGCCTTTGGGTAGGCGTAGTTCTTGTGTGCTTACAATATCATCGTGGGCGTTGGGGTCAGACATGTCTGCTCCCATAACATTAGCGCCTTCTACATAGCGAACATTGGCTAGGCCTAAGGTGTTATCTGCTCCTGCATATCGAACTTTCCAGTTAAATTGCTGTGCGTAAATCTCTACAAAAATTGGATCGTCATTTTCGTTAATCTTCATGATGTTAGTCCACGTCCAAAGTCCGTATATAATCAGACCGGCCAAAGTGATTACGGGTATAATCGTCCAGATAAATTCGAGCTTGTCGTTATCTGCATAGAAGAGTGCTTTTTTGCCTTCTTCTCCTTTGTATTTATAGGCAAAGTAATGCAAGAGTGCTTGTGTGATGGCTTGCACAATAAAAATCACCACAAAAGTGATGAGCATGAGTTGATCCACATCTTTCCCGTGTACTGATGCAGATTCAGGCAAGAGTACATCGCCCCATTTGAACATGGAATAAATTGTAAATCCGTGAAGGAAAACCAGAAAAGCCATCATCAACAAGCCGTTGATGTGGTTGTCTTTTTCTGTGGCCACTTGTGTATTGTCTGCTTTCGCATGCGACAAATCGTAAATCTTGACCAATTGCCAAATGGCTATTCCTAAAAGTATTACCGCGAAAATCGTTAAAAGACCTGTCATCGTCAAATAGCTGCTTGAAGGTTAGTATTAGTAGTGAAAATGTTCACTTTCATGAATAAAAGGATTTCTTTTGACCAACAACGGCGCTTTTGAAAGGGTGTTGAAGACCACAAACAAAAACAAGCCAAAGAAAAACATAAGCGCGCCAATTTCAGGCACACCTATAAACCATTGGTCTCCCACGGTTGCCGGCATAATCATATTGAAAAAATCGATGTAATGTCCGAAGAGGATTACGACACCGGCCATGACAATAATCCAAGTATATCGTTTAAAGTCGCTGTTCATCAGTATCAGCAACGGAAAAACAAAGTTCATGACTACCATACCAAAAAACGGTAGGTTATAGTCCTCTATGCGGGTGACGAAGTATGTGACTTCTTCCGGTATATTTGAGTACCAAATCAGCATGAATTGAGAAAACCACAAATAGGTCCAGAAGATAGAAATACCAAACATAAATTTAGCCAAATCGTGTAGGTGACTGTCGGAAACAATTTCCAGATATCCCATTGATTTGAGAAAAATTGTCAGCAAAGCGATGGAAGTGATACCGGAAACAAAGAAACTCGCAAACACATACCATCCAAACAAGGTGCTAAACCAGTGTGGATCTACTGACATAATCCAAAGCCAAGACATCATAGACTCCGTCACGATAAAGAAAACCAAAAAGCCAGCCGACCATTTAAAATTTTTCTTAAAATATGAATTGTCACTTGCCTGGTCTTGTTGTATGCCAAGGCGTCTGGATATGTATTGATATCCTGCCCAACCGGCAATGAACACTACACTCATGATGATGAAAGTAGTCAAGTTTAAAAAGCCTGATTTATTTTGGATAATCTCATCATGCGCAACCACTTCCGCATCGCGCCAAATAAACAAGTGATGGCCGGAAGCTAGCGCAATCAAAAAGACAATAATAGCACCCGGAAGTACATAGCTGGACAATCCTTCCATAACCCTGAACAAAACTGGAGACCAACCGGCTTGAGACGCGTGCTGAACCGCATAAAAAGCCAAAACACCCAAAGACAATAGCGCAAAGAAAATGGCAGCTACGTAAACAGCTGCCCAAGGTCTGTTTTGAAGCTGGTGCAATTGATGCTCCAAATGCGCATCATCGTGTGCTGCCTCTGCATGCGAACCCTCTGTTGCATGTCCGCCTTCTTCTGACGGTACGACTAAGTGTTCTGTTTCGTGTCCGGCATTTAATGCCCTCACATCATCCAAAGTTTTTGGAGCCGTAAAAAATCCTGCGGCTATGCCCAGCGCACCCACCACTATAAAGATGAGGGAAAAAAGTTTGAGTTTATTTGAAAAAGTAAACATAGTCAGTTATGCTTTTAGGTCTATTTAATTGGTCAAATCTGCTTTTAGCTTTTGCACATATTGCACCACTTGCCAACGCTCCGTTCTGTTTATTTGCGAGGCGTGCGATCCCATAGAATTGATTCCGTACATCAACACGTGATAAATACTGCCTTCCGTAATAGGTCTGTCGGCATAGCTGGGTACGCCCAAAAACTTTTCATTCTTTACCAAAATTCCTTGACCATCTCCTTTATCGCCGTGGCAAACAGCACAGTAAATGGTAAACAACGCTTTGCCTTTGGCAAGATTATCTTCATTCTTTTCTAATGGTGAAAAAAGACTGTCGCGAGCCGCATTATAGCCTTCGGGTGAATTTTCGTATTCGTAAGGTACAAAGCCTCTGCTAATGGTGTTGGGAACAGGAAGCTGCGCTTCAATGCCGTTGGTAAAAGCATCTGATTTACCATAAGTTTCATATCCTACCGGTTCGTACATATTGGGCATAAACTGGTAGTTGGGTCTTGAGGTGTCTTGGCAGGCCTGTGTGGCTACCATAACAAGTACCGCTAAAAGTAATTTAAAAAATTGGTTCATAGTCCTTTCTTAATGCTTTTCAACTGTTTTGATTTCAATGGCACCGGTTTTTTGAAGCAGTTTTGTCAACGCTTCATCGTCGCCTGTTGCCTCCAAAGCTACCAGAAAATGGTCATCTGTTGTTCTCGGATCGGGGTTTTCTGCTTTTTTAAACGGCCATAATTTACTTCTCATATAGAAAGTAATGACCATCAAATGCGCTGCAAAAAACACCGTCAGTTCGAACATGATGGGCACAAACGCCGGCATGTTTTCTATGTAACTAAAACTAGGCTTGCCGCCGATGTCTTGGGGCCAATCTGTAATCATAATAAAATTCATCATCACGATGGCTACCGTCAAACCCAAACACCCGTACATAAAAGAAGTGATAGCAATTCTGGTTGGTGCTAAACCCATCGCTTTGTCTAATCCGTGAACAGGAAAAGGCGTGTAAATTTCATCGATATGATAGTGCGCGTTCTTGAGTTCTTTGACGGCGTCCAATAAAATGTCGTCGTCGTTGTACAGCGCATGAATGACTTTGTTACTCATGATCTTTGTCTCTTAGTTTTTTATATTTTTCTCCGGAAGATTTCAAAATAGTCTTGACTTCTGCCTGTGCAATGACAGGGAAAGTTCTGGAATACAACAAGAACAACACAAAGAAGAACCCGATGGTGCCGATAAAAATACCGATGTCCACAAAACTGGGCGAAAACATAGTCCAGGATGAGGGCAAATAATCTCTGTGCAATGAGGTGACTATAATGACAAATCGTTCGAACCACATACCGATGTTTACCACAATAGAGATGATAAACGAGAACATGATGCTTGTGCGCAACTTCTTAAACCACATAAACTGGGGTGAAAACACATTACAAGTCATCATTGACCAATAAGCCCACCAATAAGGTCCTGTAGCTCTGTTTAGAAAAGCGTATTGTTCGTATTCCACACCCGAGTACCAAGCGATAAAAAGCTCTGTAATGTATGCCACACCTACGATGGAACCCGTAATCATGATAATGATATTCATCAATTCGATGTGTTGAACCGTAATATATTCTTCTAAGTGAGACACCTTCCGCATGATGATGAGCAAGGTGTTTACCATAGCAAAACCGGAAAAGACTGCACCCGCCACAAAATAAGGTGGAAAAATGGTTGTGTGCCAACCGGGAATCACCGAAGTGGCAAAGTCAAATGATACGATGGTATGTACAGAAAGTACGAGTGGTGTGGCCAAACCGGCCAAGACTAGGGAAACTTCTTCGAATCGCTGCCAGTCTTTTGCACGTCCACTCCAACCAAAACTCACGATGCTGTAAATTCTTTTTTGAAAAGGTTTTACCGCACGGTCTCTAATCATGGCAAAATCCGGCAGTAAACCCGTCCACCAAAAAACAAGCGAAACAGAGAGATACGTAGAGATGGCAAACACGTCCCAAAGGAGCGGTGAGTTAAAGTTTACCCAAAGTGAGCCAAACTGGTTTGGAATGGGCAACACCCAATATCCCAACCACGGACGACCCATGTGGATGATGGGAAATAAACCGGCCTGAACAACTGAGAAAATAGTCATCGCTTCTGCAGATCTGTTGATGGCCATTCTCCATTTTTGCCTGAATAGCAATAAAACCGCTGAGATTAAAGTTCCGGCATGACCGATACCTACCCACCAAACAAAGTTGGTAATATCCCAGGCCCAACCTACTGTCTTGTTGAGACCCCAAACGCCAATCCCGGTAGATATGGTGTAAATAATACAACCCAAACCGTATAGAAAAGCTGCGAGGGCTATAGAGAATACAATCCACCACTGTTTGTTGGCTCTGCCTTCTACCGGCGCGGCTACGTCAACAGAGACGTCGTGATAAGATTTATCTCCGAGGACTAGTGGTTTTCTGATGGGTGCTTCGTAATGCGACGACATAGTATCTTGATATAAATTTCTTAATAAACTTATGATTCAACCGTATTTCTCACCTTTACATGATAGAATACATTGGGTTTTGTACCTACTTCTTCCAGTAAGTGATATACGCGGTCGCTCTGTTTGAGCGTTGCGATTTGACTTGTTTCATCGTTAACATCACCAAAGGCAATAGCACCGGTAGCACAGGCACTGGAACAAGCCGTTTGGAATTCGCCGTCCTTGACGACACGTCCATCTCGTTTGGCGTCCAAAATTGTTTTTTGCGTTTTTTGGATACACATAGAGCATTTTTCCATGACACCGCGCGAGCGAACCACAACATCCGGATTCAATACCATTTTGCCCAAATCATCGTTCATATTATAATCGAACTCGTCGTTGTTGTTATACAAGAACCAGTTGAATCTACGAACTTTATAAGGACAGTTGTTTGCACAATACCTGGTCCCCACACAACGGTTGTATGCCATTTGGTTTTGACCTTGCTGTCCGTGTGAAGTAGCCGCAACCGGGCAAACGGTTTCACAAGGAGCGTGGTTACAATGCTGACACATGATGGGTTGAAAAGCTACTTGCGGGTTTTCGGAAGCTATCTCCAACTCGCCAAACTGTGACACTGATTGTGACACACCCGATATGTTTTCTTTTTTCTCTGTATCTGCTGCAAAAGTTTCCTCTGATGAGTAATACCTGTCTATACGCAACCAATGCATGTCTCTGCTCTTCCGGATTTCAACTTTACCCACAACCGGCACGTTATTCTCTGCCTGACAAGCAATAACACAAGCACCACAACCTGTACAAGCATTCAAATCGATTGACAAATTAAAGTGATGCCCGATAGATCTGTCAAAAGAAGTCCACAAATCTACCGAAGTAGCCGGTACTTCTTGGTGATTCAACGAAACATGCGGTTTTTCATTCCACACATCTTTGTCTTCGGAATTGAAAATATCTAAAGTGGTTTCTTTAATGATACTGCCACGCCCCATAAGGGTGTTTTGCAACTGCAAACAGGCAAACTCGTGCGTGCCTGAAACCTTTTCTACAGTTACGGCCTGTACCGTATCAAAGTTTTTATAGAGTTTGTAGGTATTGACACCGACTTGCATTTCTGATTTTAATCCGGCTTGGCGACCATAACCTAATGCCAAACCAAATACGCCTTTTGCTTGTCCGGGCTGTATAATTACCGGAACTTTTTCCAAAGTGCTGTCGCCAACCGTTACTTTTGCATAGCTTCCGTTTAGACCGCCATTGGCAACGTGCTCATTAGTAAAGCCCAACCTGTCTGCATCTGCTTTAGATACGGTCAAGTAGTTGTCCCACGCAGCTCGTGTAATGGGATCCGGCATTTCTTGCAACCAAGGGTTGTTTGCTTGGCGCCCATCTCCCAAAGCTGTTTTGGTATAAAGTTTGAGTGTGTCGCCGTTGTATGATTTCTTGGCCAATGCTGATGCTGCCGCGCTAAAATCAGTCACTGTTGTCTCTACTGTGTTTTCTTCTACAGCGGCAGAAAGCTCAACAACTGAACCGCTCACGAACACGCCATCGTGCAGCGCTTGGTTCCAGGATGTGCCATTGAGAATATTTTCTTCCCAATATTTTTTGAGATAGTCGTAATAAGGGGTTTCGTTACCACTCCAATTCATCAGCGCTTGTTGAAAGGTGGTTGAATCAAACAGTGGATCGATGGTCGGTTGAATCAGTGCAAACTGTCCTTTCTTTATCTCCACATCGCCCCATGATTCTAAATTGTGTGATAGCGGTGCCAAATATTGTACCAGTGCTGTAGTTTCATCGGGGCGGTTTGCAAAGGCAACCGTATATTCTACATTTTTGATGGCTTCTGCAAACGCATCGCCGTTTGGCAAAGAATATACCGGATTGACATCGTTTAAAATCAGGGCTTTTACAGTTCCAGAAGCCATGTCTTTTATCAATTGGTCTATGGCTGCTGCGTGGTGTCCTTGACGAATCAATCGCGGATTTGTGTTATCAAATGCCTCGCTTTGAAGGGCTTGATTGATGGCCAAAACCAACAATTGTGCGTTTACATCTTGGATGCCACTGACTACCACTGCTTTGCTTCCGTGCTTCTTTAAGTCTGAAATAACTGTAGCCAACTTGTCATCGGCAGTAGTACTCCCACTAGAAACTGCAGTGCCAGTTACTTGGCTGAAGATTTTCACCAAAACTTGATTGAGTTCGGAAGGGTTTAACGGAAAACGGTGGTCTGCGCTGGCGCCTGTTAAACTAAGGTTAGATTCAAACTGGATGTGTCTGGACATTTTGCCGTTTTTGGGCACACGTCCTTGGGCATAGGTTTTGGCAAATCCGCCGCCTTGCCAATCACCGAGAAAATCGGCATCTACAGAAACAATATAGTCAGCTTTCGAAAAATCATAATCTGCTAAAGCGCGAATTCCGTAAACTTTTTGGAAGGCCTCTGTCGCAGCCGTTTCTGATACGGCATCGTATATAATGTGCTTTACATTCAAATCCGGATAAGCCGTTTTGAAGTCTGCTAAAATTTGATTTGTTGATGGACTGGCCAAGGTAGGCGTTAAAAAAACCACATCTCCTTCTGTGATTTCGCTAAACTTGATAGCTGCATCTAAGTGAAAATCTTCCCACGGATATGCCTCGCCATCTTTGGTCGGTTGTTTAAGTCTTCCGCTGTCGTATAATGACAATACAGCGGCTTGTACGCGCGCATTGGCAGTGATTTGCGTGCCCGGGAGGGTGTTGTTTTCAATTTTAATAGGGCGGCCTTCGCGGGTTTTCACCAATACATTGGCAAAATCAAAACCATCTACATAGGTAGAAGCGTAATAATTTGCCACGCCCGGAGTGATTTCTTCAGGTTTGATGACATAGGGAACCGACTTGATGATAGGTCCTTCACAAGCAGCCAAAGTAGCCGCAGCTGTACTAAACCCGACATATTTCAAAAAATCGCGTCTATTTGTTGAACTGTTTTGTAAATTTTTTTCATCACCGAGAAAATCGGCGGTTGGAATTTCTTCAACAAATTCGTTCTGACTCAATTGAGCCACAATCGGGTTGTTGCTGTCTAGTTCTTCGACACTTTTCCAATATTTTTTGCTTGAAGCCATCTGATCAGGATTGTTTTAGCAACTTATTTTTTAATTAATAGTGACATTTTCCACATTCGAGTCCGCCCATTTGCGATACGGTAAATTCTTCTACGCCGTATTTTTGAGAAAGCGCGTCGTGAATTTTATTGTAGTATTCGTTGTCTTTGACGTTTACGTTGGTTGTTCTATGGCAGTTGATACACCATCCCATGGTAAGTGGCGAATACTGATACATGATTTCCATTTCCTGAACAGGACCGTGACAGGTTTCACAAGCTACACCACCAACCGTTACGTGTTGGGAGTGGTTGAAATAGGCAAAATCGGGCAGGTTATGAATACGAACCCATTCTACAGGCTGCGTCTCACCGGTGTATTGTTGCAAATCCGGATCCCAACCCACTGCTTTGTAGAGCTTTTGAATTTCTCCATCGTAGAATGCTTTGGAATATTCGGGGGTGGTTTCTCCGTTGTATTCTTGAATGTTTTTGTGACAATTCATACAAACATTGAGCGAAGGAATACCCGAATGTTTGCTGGTTCTTGCCGAAGAGTGACAGTATTTACAGTCAATCTGATTGGCACCTGCGTGAATTTTGTGTGAGTAATGAATCGGCTGCACAGGCTGGTAGCCTTGGTCTACTCCCACTTGCATAAAGTATCCGTATGCGAAATAGGCACTCCCCAACAGAGAAAAAATGACAGTCACTAAAATCAAAAACTGATTTTCAGCAAAGGCTTTCCAAATGGGTTTGCTTTGGGTTACGGGCACTTCTATACCATTTGCAGCAGCAATACGGGTTAGGATGTTTCGAACCAGGATCAACATCACCACCAATACCAAAAGCACCAAAACCAAAGCTGCAATGACAATTTGATTGACATTTCCACCGGATTCGGCAGGTGGCGCTACAACCGGGGTTGCCTCAACTGCTTTTGGTTGAGCCGGTGGCGCGTCTATGTAAGCCAGTATGTTATCGATATCCGCGTCAGACAACAAGGGAAATGCTGTCATCGGGACTTTGTTGTACTCTTCATAGATGGCAATGGCTTGGGCATCTCCCGAGGCGATGAGCCCAGCGCTGTTGCGCACCCAATTGTAAATCCACGAACGGTCGTATTTCTCAGAAACACCCCGGAGCGGCGGGCCCACTAATCTTTGATCTAGCCTATGACAAGCTGCACATTGTGCATTGAAAAGTGCTTTTCCGGCTGCGGGATCTCCCTCTTGCGCTTGCAGAAAATCCGGACTCATAAACAACACTAGTGTTGCAAAAAAAGCAGTAAAAATGGTAGGACGAGGTAACACCTTTTTCATGTGTTTATTTTTATTGTTTTTTAATGGTCACATGGAACGCCCTAGGATTATCATTCTCCCGTATGTCAATATTTTTACATGGGCGTTTCATCTGTCTATAATATTTGTTTTTCAATGATCAAGCCGCAAATCCTTGCAATCGTTTCCTTTTGTATGGAGATTCCAAGAAGTGGATGTTTCATTTGTGTTTTGTTGTGCAATTTATTTCAAACCTTTATCAATCGATGGCAAATAAAAATCAAATTTTATTTAAAGAACATTTTACGATAAACTATGACTTTGGTCATAAATTAATGGATGCAAAATTAGTACATAGACTCGATTTTGAAAATTTTAACTTTGACTATTATCATAATTTATATTATTTCTAAATAGCTGTTTTGGCTTACTTTTTGCTAAGTTTCGCTACAAATTGATGTCGTTTTTTTTCAGGATTCAAATCTACACTTTTTAGTTCTAATATCTAAGATTTACATTTGCCTTTCAAATCTGAATACATTATGCATACACAAATTGGTTCAAAATTAAACTTGCTGCTCGTCTTTGCAGTTTTATTTTTTGGTCTTCAATCTACCTTTGGGCAAGAAAAAACCGAAGTCGTTCCCGAAAAAGAAAACATTACCATAGAAAAATTGGTTGCCAAGAAAATAGCTTTCAACCAAAGCGAAAATGTATTGAACAGATATACGGTTCAACTCTATTCCGGCAACTATGAAGAAGCGCAGAAGCAACTGGAAAAGTTTGGCAATTTGTTTCCGGACTACAAGGCTGTGATCAAATTTCAAACGCCAAACTACAAGGTTTGGATTCCCAATTTCAGGAACAAGTTGGAGGCCGAAACGCTTTTTGAAGCAGCCAAACCCGAATTCCCAAATATTTTGATTTTTAGAATCAAATAGCGTGGCTTACATCCCTTTTTTGAATGTTTTTTTGATGTCTTTGGGTTAAAATTCTTGTTTATAAACAAAAGAGGTGATGCACTCAAATGAGCATAACAAGTAACAATTGCTTATTTTTGCCTAAAATATTTATATGACACCCAACCTCGTCATCATTCCCACTTATAACGAAAAGGAAAACATAGAAAAGATTTTAGAGGCCGTTATGTCTCTAAAAACTGCGTTTGATGTATTGGTTGTTGATGACAATTCGCCGGACGGCACTGCAGATTTGGTGCGCAGTTTGCAAACAAAATATCCCGAGAACATTTTTTTAGAAGTACGCCAAGAAAAATCCGGACTCGGCACGGCCTATATCCACGGTTTCAAATGGGCACTACAAAAATCTTATGATTATATTTTTGAGATGGACGCCGATTTTTCGCACAATCCGAAAGATCTGCCCCGACTATTAAAAGCCTGCCAAACGGGCGCTGATGTCGCTATCGGATCGAGATACGTGTCGGGTGTCAACGTGGTCAACTGGCCCATGAAGCGTGTGCTGCTTTCCTACTTTGCTTCAAAATACGTTCGGCTGATTACCGGCATGAAAATACACGACACCACTGCCGGTTTTGTGTGCTACAAACGGCAAGTACTACATGCCTTGGACTTAGACAAAATCCGGTTTGTAGGCTATGCCTTCCAAATTGAAATGAAATTCAAATGCTACCTTAAAAAGTACATCATAGAAGAAGTTCCGGTTATTTTTACAGACCGCAGCAACGGGGTGTCAAAAATGTCAAATGCCATCGTGCGGGAAGCCGTATTTGGCGTGATTTGGTTAAAAATCATGAGCCTTCTTGGCAAACTGTAATTTTTAAATTGCTTAATGATGATCAGTCCATTTTAAGAAACAGTCAAAAAAATCGAAGTGATAAATAGTGCATTACTATCTTTACGAAACGCTGAGAAAGCATAAACACTAAAAACACTTGTATGGAGCGCAGTCGAAATAAATAATATAAACAGATGAAACGAGCCATGCTAAAAAGTTTAACACACAAGAGAATGATTATTAGCGAGTTCCATCTGACCTTTGAAAAACAATAAAAATAAACAGATGAAAAAAACACTGATTAAAAATGCCCGAATTATCAATGAAGGTAACATTCGCGAAGGCGATGTCCTTATTGACGGGCCTTTTATTGAAGATATTGCCGAAAGCATCAGTGCCAAACCCCATACGCAAATCATAGACATAGAAGGTAATTATCTGATGCCGGGAGTTATAGATGACCAAGTGCATTTTAGAGAACCCGGGTTGACACACAAAGGCAATATAGAAAGCGAATCTAGAGCTGCCGTTTCCGGTGGCATCACATCTTTTATCGAGATGCCCAACACCCATCCGCAGACTACTACGCACCAAAAGTTAGCCGAAAAGTTTGCTATAGCCGAAAAATCTAGTGCCGCAAATTATTCCTTTATGTTTGGTGGCACTAATGATAATTTGGAAGAAATCAAAAGACTACAACCCAATCAGGCAGCCGCCATCAAGTTATTTTTGGGTTCATCGACCGGAAATATGTTGGTGGACAATCCAAAAATTTTAGAAGAAATTTTTAAACATGCCAACATGCTGATTGCCGTTCACTGCGAGGATGAACAAACGATCAGAGAAAACACAAAATTGTTCAAAAATCAGTATGGCGAGTTTATTCCGTTCGAAGCACATCCGTTGATAAGAAGTGAAGAAGCCTGCTATAAGTCTTCTTCAATGGCCATTGAATTAGCCAAAAAAACAGATGCACGCCTACATGTTTTTCACCTTTCAACAGAAAAAGAAACCCATCTTTTTACGAATAAAATTCCGCTCGAAGACAAAAAAATTACCGCAGAGGTATGCATACACCACCTTTGGTTTTCCGATGATGACTACAACAATAAAGGGGCGCTAATCAAATGGAATCCCGCCATCAAAAAAGCCTCAGACAGGGAAGGTCTTTGGAAGGCTTTGCTAGACGATCGCATTGACGTCATCGCCACAGACCACGCCCCACATACCTTAGCCGAAAAGCAAAACAAATACTTAGAAGCCCCCGCCGGTGGCCCTTTGGTACAACACGCACTCGCGGCTATGTTTGAAATGGCGCTAAAGGGAAAAATAGGTTTGGAAAAACTCGTAGAAAAAATGTGTCACAACCCGGCCAAGCTCTTTCAGATCGAAAAAAGAGGTTTTATCAAACCCGGCTATTATGCCGATTTGGTCGTGGTGAATCCCTCTTTACCTTGGACAGTTAACAAAGATAATATTTTTTACCACTGTGGTTGGTCTCCTTTTGAAGGGGTCAATTTTAAATCGCGGGTGATGCATACCTTTGTAAATGGACAATTGGTTTATAAAAACTTTAAATTTACCGACGCCAAAGCGGCCATGCCCTTGGCATTTAACAGATAAACGGCATCTTCTCGTATGAAAAATATATATCTGATTGTTTTGGTGATTTTGGTTTTTTCCTGTCAGGAGATTGAGAAAGAGAAAAAACCCAAAGATCTTATTCCAAGAGACCAAATGGCAGACGTGATGTACGATATTGTATTGCTTAATGCTGCCAAATCTTACAGTCCGAAAATGATAGAAAACAGCGACATTGACTATCAAAAATATGTGTACGAACGGCATGGTATAGACAGCCTGCAATTTGCCAGAAGCAGCAACTATTACAGTCATCACTTAGATACCTACATTTCTATTTACAACGCTGTTGAAAACAAACTACTGGCGCAAAAAAGGATTTGGAAAGACTCCCTCGATGTGCAGAAAAAAATCCAAGATTCGCTGGCTACTGCAGCGCGTAGAAAACAAGATTCTATCTCTAAACTGAAAAACCCAAAAAATCAAGTTATCCAAAAAGTGGATACGCTTGACAGTGATAGCAATTAGGTGCGGCGATGCATCAATTCGAAGGCAAAGTGTTCAAATATTTCTTTACTCCCCGAAGGCAAATCTGCTTCTTTCAACGCGCGTAAGGCTCTTTGGGTGTATTGTTTTATCTCTTCCAACAGAAATTGTTCTGCCTGCGTTTCTACAAAAATTTCTTGTACTTCTCTGATTTTTTTGTCAGGAAACAAGCCGTTATCTGCGTAGAGTGCCAACAGTGCCGCTCTTTGTTCTGGCACTGCATTTTCAAGTGCCTTGATAAACAAATACGTCTTTTTGTTTTCCAGAATATCCCCGCCAATCTGTTTTCCAAAAGTTTTGGCATCGCCAAAGGTATCCAAGTAATCATCCTGCAACTGAAAAGCAATCCCCAACTGTATGCCAAAATCGTAGAGTTGCTTTTGAACGCTTTCATTTTTTTCGGCCACCAAAGCGCCCATTTGCATGGCTGCACCCACTAAAACAGCAGTTTTTAAACGAATCATTTCAATATAATCCGCCATTAACACTTCTTTTTGCTGCTCAAAATCCATATCCATTTGTTGGCCTTCGCACACTTCAATAGCGGTTTGAATGAGCAGTTTGGTCAAACTTTTATAGCTGTGGGGCGGATAGGCTTCTAAACAGGCTAAACTCTTGGCAAACAGCACATCACCAGACAATATAGCCACGTTGTTTCCCCAACGGCTGTGCACGGTGGGCGATTTTCTACGCAGCGGTGCGGCATCCATAATGTCGTCGTGTACAAGGGTGAAATTATGAAAAAACTCAACCGCCAAGGCTGCATGCATCGCCATGCTGCGATTGCCTCCCAAGGCTTCTGTTGCCATTAACACTAATATAGGACGCATCCTTTTGCCACCCAATTGCAATATGTATTCAGATGGTTCGTATAAGTTTTGCGGCTTTTTTTTCCACCGATATTGACTTAAGTATTCTTGGAAATCAGCTCCTAAACTGTTTATAATTTGCATAAAACAACTGTGATTTTCGATGAACAATACAACGATTACTTCTTGGCGAAAATAAGCAATATCCACGAAAACGTTTGCATTTTAAAAGAATGTTAATTTTACTTGAAACTAAGGAAACTTTTTTTGTTTTTAAAGTTTCCTTAGTACATTTGCGCCTCTTTAAATTCAAAATTTTGAAAGACACCATTTTAGAAAAAGCCTCAGATATGTTTTTGAACTTAGGGTTCAAAAGCGTTACTATGGATGACATTGCTTCAGAATTGGGTATTTCAAAAAAAACGATCTACGCGCACTATTCCAATAAAACAATACTTGTAGAATCGGCTACTTTTTATCTATTCGACAAAATATGCAGTGGTATCGAAGACATTACAGCGGCGCAATTTAATCCAATAGAAGAGCTTTTTGAAATCAAGTCATACGCCATCAAAAATTTAAAAGATGAAAAGTCTTCACCACAATACCAACTTCAAAAATACTATCCCAAATTATATAAAATTCTTATTGCCAAGCAATTTGAATACATGCAGACTTCCGTAACAGAAAACCTTGAAAAGGGCATTTCTCAAGGACTTTACCGTCCCGAAATAGACACCCAATTCATCGGACGCTTATACTTTTTGGGGATGGTAGGCATTAAAAATCCGGAACTGTTTCCGCGCGCAACAGATCAGATGAATGCGTTGGTCACAGATTACTTAGAGTATCACTTGCGTGCGATTGTCACCGAAAAAGGTTTACAACTCCTGACTAACTATTTACAAAAATGAACTTATCTCGCTTTTTATTCATACTAAGCCTGTTGCTCTGTCTGACTGTTCGGGCGCAACAGGAATTGAAATCTTTATCTTTGGAAGAAGCCATCGCTTTTGGGCTTGAAAACAGCTATGCTGCTATGGGTGCTGCTATGGACGTTGATGCTGCCGTTAAGCGAAAATGGGAAGCCACAGCCACCGGACTGCCACAAATTAGCGCTCGGGTGGATTATCAAAATTTTCTCAAACAACAAGTGACACTTTTTGATGCAAACGGCGATGGCCGAGATGATGAGTTTACCTTTGGTACCAAGCAAAATATGCAGGTTTTTGCAACGCTCAATCAAATCATCTTTGACGGCTCCTATTTGGTCGGTTTACAATCGGCTAAAACTTTTTTAAACATTTCTGAGCAAAACAAGATCAAGACAGATTTAGAAGTTCGCAAAGATATCATCGAGGCTTACAGCAACGCACTACTCACCGATGAAAACATTCGGATTTTGGAAAGCAACCGGGCCAGTTTGCAAAAAACCCTCGACGAAACCCGTGCTATGTTCGAAGCCGGACTGGCAGAAGAGGAAAGTGTAGAACAATTACAGATTACGCAACTCAACATTGAAAACAGCCTGAACCGGTCGCGCCGGTTAAAAGATGTGGCCTACAAATTGCTCAACATCACCTTGGGTATCGATTTGAACACCCCTTTGCTTTTGACAGATTCACTGGATAACCTTGTCGCTCAAAATTTGGTGGAAAGCATTTCGGAAACACCTTTTCAAATAGGCGAAAACATTGACTTTCAAATTGCTGAGACCAATACCCGTTCGCAAGAACTCCTTTTAAAACTGGAAAAATCGCGTGCGCTTCCCACCCTGAATGCCTCCCTTAACGGCGGTACAACTGCCAACAACGACAGCTTTACCTTTTTGAGTTCGGGCAACGGACAGCGGTGGTTTGCCTCTTCTTTGTTCGCATTAAATCTGCAAATACCGCTGTTTAGCAGTTTGGAACGAAGCGCCAAAACACAGCAAGCGCGCATTGCTTTAATGCAGGCACAAACCCAACAAAAAGAAGCTGAACAACGAATCAGGCTGGCTTACGAATCGGCTAAAACGGATTACGAATTCAGTGTAGAGACCTATCAAGCCAACAAGCAAAACCTTTCTCTGGCTGAAAGAATTGAAAGAAAAAATCAGGTTAAATTTTCGGAAGGTGTGGGCAGTAGTTTTGAGCTTGCAGAAGCGCAAAGACAACTCTACACTGCCCAACAAAACTATCTGCAATCAATAATAGATGTCATCAACAACAAAGCTACACTAGAAAACATATTAAACACCAAATAAAAAGACCATGAAAACCTTTCTCCAATATATTTTGATTTTGATTATTATTGCCGGTTGTGGTTCGCCAACGCCCGATGTGCAGGGTGTCATTCAAAGCGAAGACCTCACAAAAATAAGGTCGGCGCGCCAACAAATTTTGCTGCAATATGATGCGCTGGGCGAGTCTCTCAAAAAGCTGGATGAAGCGATAAGCCAATTAGATTCAACTACCCGCGTGCCTTTGGTGACCACTTTTACCGTAGTGGATACCGTTTTCAATCACTTTATAGACATACAAGGTAACGTTGAAACCAAACAGAACATCATTATTTACCCGGAATATACCGGTGTGTTGAAAAAAACTTGGGTCAAAGAAGGGCAACAAGTTTCTAAAGGGCAACTCTTGGCGGTCATTGATGACGGAGGCTTGGCGCAACAGTTGCAACAAGCCAAAACACAGGCAGCTTTGTCGCAAACTACTTTTGAAAGACAAAAGCGCCTGTGGGACCAAAAAATAGGCTCAGAAATTCAGTTTCTGCAAGCCAAAACCAATATGGAAGCACAGCAAGAATTGGTAAACCAACTCGCGGCACAACTTGCCAAAACGCAAGTAAAAGCCCCTTTTTCGGGTGTGATTGATGATGTGATTACCGACCAAGGACAAGTGGTCATGAACGGACAGAGCCCGTTAATTCGCTTGGTGAATATGAACGACATGTATGTGAAAGCAGAAATTCCTGAAAACTATCTCGTCGGTATCAAATTGGGCAATGCCGTCAAATTAAACATTCCTTCTTTGGGCAAAAATTTTGACGGAACCATCAGGCAAGTGGGCAATTTCATCAACCCAAATAACCGAAGTTTTACCGTTGAAATAACCATCAACAGCAACGATAGCGATTTGAAACCCAATCAAATTGCAAAACTGCTCATCAACGACTACACCAACCCGCACGCTTTGTTGATTCCCGAAAACTTGATTAAAGAGACCGCTTTGGGCGAAAAAGTTGTTTTTGTAACCAAATCCGGAACGGCCGGCAACAAGACTACTGTTGAAGAAAAGAAACTGACTTTGGGCAAAACTTCCGGTGCATTTGTAGAAGTGCTAGAAGGATTGACCACCGGACAAATTATTGTTGCCGAAGGCTCAAAAGCGCTGAGGGACGGACAGCAAGTAGAAATCAAATAAGAGGAATCACTCAACCTATTTAAGCTTAAAACCTGCGTATGGAATCTTTACAAGATAAGAAATTTGGCATTTCGAGTTGGGCCATAGACAATCGGATGACGGTCTATGTCATCATTGCGATCATATTTTTGGGTGGATTGATTTCCTATTACAACATGCCCCGCGAAGCTTTTCCGGAGATTATCGAGACCAAAATTTATGTGAGCTCCATCAACCCGGGCAATGCCGCAGAAGATGTTGAAAAATTTATCACAAAACCCCTCGAAGAAGAGTTTAACAACGTTAGTGGTGTCAACAAAATCACCTCTTCCACTTTTCAAGATTACTCGTTGATTATCGCAGAGTTTGATGAAAACATCTCCGTTGAGGACGCCAAACAAAAAATAAAAGACAAGGTAGATTTGGTCAAAGCCGAATCTGAATGGCCTACTATGGACGGCGGCGCCAAAGTGGAACCGACTATTTTTGATCTGAATATCTCTGAAGAGCAACCTATTTTAAACGTAAACCTGTCTGGTGACTTCCCCATTTCTGAATTAAAAAATTACGCCGAATACCTGCAAGACGAATTGGAAAGGCTTCCGCAAATTAAAGAAATTGCCATACGTGGCGCACAAGATTTGGAAATTGAAGTAGCCATAGACCTCTACAAAATGACGGCTGCGCAGGTGAGTTTTGACGATGTAATCAATGCTGTAAACCGCGAAAACAGAACCATATCGGGCGGAAACTTGCTGTCAAACGGCATCCGGAAAACCATTCGTGTACAGGGTGAAATTGACAAAGCTTCCGATTTGGAAAATGTGGTTGTCAAAAAAAATGACGGGGTCGTATATTTAAAAGACATTGCAGACATCAAATTTCAGGAAAAAGAAAAAACCACCTTTTCACGCGAATTTGGACATCCTGTAGTGATGTTGGATGTCAAAAAAAGAGGCGGCCAAAACATGATAGAAGCTATTTCGGGAGTGAGAAAAATTGTCGCCGAGGCTCAAAAAAATTATTTGCCTCCCACCTTAAACATCTCTTATTCCAACGATCAATCTGTAAAAACCATCAACCAAGTAGATGATTTGGTCAACAACATCATCTTCGGGGTCATCCTTGTGGTGGGTGTTTTGATGTTTTTCTTAGGTCTTCGAAATGCGCTTTTTGTGGGCATTGCCATTCCGCTTTCCATGTTTATGTCTTATATGATTTTGGCTTCCTTTGGCATCACGCTCAACACCATGGTACTTTTTGCGCTTGTGATGGGACTCGGCATGCTGGTGGACAACGGCATAGTGGTCGTCGAAAATGTGTATTCGCTGATGGACCAAGGCATGTCTAGAATAGAAGCTGCCAAACAGGGCGTTGGCGAGATTGCTTGGCCCATTATCGCTTCTACGGCGACAACCTTGGCTGCGTTTTTTCCCTTGGGACTTTGGCCGGGCACTATGGGCAAATTTATGATCTATTTCCCGATGACGCTGTCGGTGGTCTTGTTTTCATCGCTTTTTGTAGCCCTAATTATCAACGCGATGCTCACCTCCACTTTTATGAAGCTGGAAGAATCGCATATCACCCGAAAAAGACTCATTCGTAACAGCCTGTTTCTTTTTATCACCGGTTTGTTGTTTTGCGCAGTGGGCTGGATCAAAGACATTCCCTTTGTCCGTGGTATTTCTAATTTGCTGATCTTTTTTTCACTGATGATGTGGGTGTATAAATACGGTTTGTCGCCAGCGCAAAAATATTTTCAAAATATCATCCTGGTCAAACTGGAAAATATGTACGAAAGGGGCTTGCGTTTTGCCCTTCGCAAGCGCAACGCCTATTATTTTTTCTTCGGTACGCTCGGTATGCTCGTGTTGAGTTTTGCCCTTTTGGGCATCGTACAGCCCAAAGTTGATTTTTTTCCCGACAACGAACCCAATCAGGTTATTGTGTATATCGAATTTCCGGAAGGCACAGACATCGGAAAGACGAATAGTTTCACCCAAGAAGTTGAAGAAAAGGTGTTTCAAACCATCCAAAAATATGAAGATGCAGATGGTTACAACTATATGGTAGAATCAGCCGTTGCGCAAGTGGGCGAAGGTTCCGGCAACCCGCAAACAGACGGTGGCTCGCAGGCAGAAATGCCGCACCGCGCCAAAATCACGCTCAGCATGCGGGAATTTAAGTTTAGACGCGGCAAAAGCAGTAGCCAACTGCTGTCCGAAATACGAGAAGCCGTCAAGGGTTCGCCCGGGGTGTCTATTATTGTTGAAAAAGACCCTGTTGGGCCTCCGGCGGGTTATCCTGTCAATATTGAATTGGCCGGCGAAGACTACGAAAAGGTTTTAAGAGAAGCCGTTTTGCTCAAAGACTTTATCAATACGAAAAATGTAAGCGGACTAGAAGAAATTAAAATTGACATCAACCGGGCCAAACCAAGCCTAAACGTGATTGTGGACAGAAAAAAAGCCGGAGAACTCGGGGTTACCACAGGACAGTTGGGCAGTACGCTCCGCAGGGCCGTTTTTGGCGAAAAAGCTTCCACTTTTAAAGATTTGGAAGACGATTACGAAATTAACGTTCGGGTGCGTGAAGACCAACGATACAACGAAAATCTGATTTTTAACCAACCTGTTACTTTCAGAGACCAGGCTTCGGGGCAGCTCAAACAAATTCCTATATCCGTGTTGGTGGACAAAGAATCGTCCACTACTTTCAACGCCATCAAACGCAAAAACCTAAAGCGCATCATCACGGTGTATTCAAACGTGTTGGAAGGTTACAATGCCAATGAAATTGTAGGGCGCTTAAAAACCGAATTGAAAGAATATAAAATTCCGGCCAATATGACTTTGAGTTTCACGGGCGAACAGGAAGAACAAGCCAAAAACCTAAACTTTCTCATCAAAGCATTGTTGCTGGCTGTGGGCGGTATTTTGCTTATTTTGGTGGGTCAATTTAATTCTATCAGTAATCCATTAATTATTTTGACAGCGGTTATACTGAGTTTTATCGGAGTTTTTATGGGATTGATTGTCTTTCAAATGGATTTTATCATCATCATGACGATGATGGGTATTATTTCGCTGGCCGGTATTGTGGTGAACAACGCCATAGTGCTGATAGATTATACCAATTTATTGGCGGAGAGGAAAAGGAAGACGCTGCACATGCCGGCAAATTGCTTGTTGAGTAGGGAGCAGTATTTTGATATTATTGTGGCCGGTGGCAAATCGAGGTTGCGGCCGGTGCTTTTGACTGCCATTACTACGGTTTTGGGATTAATTCCCCTTGCCATAGGGCTGAACATCGATTTTTTCTCCCTTTTTATCAATTATGATCCTCGGATTTACATAGGTGGTGATAACGTCATTTTTTGGGGACCGTTGGCGTGGACGGTTATTTTTGGGCTCACTTTTGCAACATTCCTTACCCTAGTGATTGTTCCGGTGATGTATTATTTGGTTAACCGTGCTAAAATAAAGTTCAAAAACCGGTTTGGAAGTTCGGACTAGCACATCCGGATCATGACATTTTTAATTTCTACGCACCTTTGCTTTCTTTCAAAAATAGTAAAAAATCTTTTGGTTGGCTATAAAATCAGTTGATCTCGGGGTGCGGTGTATATGATCTTTTTTCGTACTTTTGTATTTATGAAGGCAAAAAATATATTCATAGTCCATCCGCAGACAAGTGAACAAGTTTCGGCTTTAAAAGCCTTTATGCAGGCTCTCAAAATCAAGTTTGAGGTTTCTAAGGAAGATAAGCCTTATAACTCAGCGTTTGTGGAGAAAATCGAAAAAAGTAGGCAGGATTACAAAGATGGTAAAGGAACCGTGATGACTATGGATGACCTCAATGGTTTATGGAAATAGTATTTTTACCCGATGCCAAAAGGGATTTAGATTTTTGGGTAAAAACGGGCAATAAATCCATTGTTAAAAAAATTACTCAACCCGATAGCGCGGACTTGTAGTCCGTGCGATGCCCATCCGGATATTGACATTTATAATTTCTACGCACCTTCGCTTTCTTTCAAAAATAGTAAAAAATCTTTTAGTTTGCTCCTAAGTCGGGAGACTTTGAAGAACCAGAGATCTTACCACTTTTTTTTAATGCTTTGGACGGAAAACCTTGTGCAATAACAAAACCTTTTCTAATAATTTTTTCTTCTGGCACAAACTTATCAAGTTCGTCGCACAATAAGCAAGTGACAACAAATGAGCCCTTAGAAGTCTTCAATATGCAATAATAATAGTCTAGCCAAAACGAGTAAACTTGTTTATTTTTGTGAACTGGTATTGAAGTATAAAATGTTAAACTTTCAATATCTTCTTCTTTGAAAAATACACTTTTAAAACCTTTTGTGTAAACAAATTCTTTTTTCTCAGGCGTCAAAGTAAGTAGCACGTCTTTGTTGATTTTATAATAGTTAGAAAAAAAGATGAATAATGGTAAGTAAAAAGTAAACGATTGAATGAATATGATTATCACAAGCCATTTAAAAAAGAATAAGATATTTTCATCTAAATAAACAGTAAACCCAGCTACTAAAATTAAATCAATGAGTATAGCTATAATCAGCGGTCTAATTAAATATTTTTTTATTGAGTCTTTTGAAATTTTAAAATCCATCTCCTGCTAAAAAAAATTCTATACTCTCGTTTGATAATGTTTGCCGAGCCATTTTTATGTTGCCGTTTTGATCAACACTTTGATGGCTCCTAAGTGCTTCGGCGTTATATTTTCTGCCAAATATTACCGCATCGTAATATTGCTCGGCGGTATAAAAAAGTCCGATAGCGCGGACTTGTAGTCCGTGCGATGCCCATCCGGTTTTAATTTCTGCTCATAATCCAAATTTAACAAAATAAGTTTTTGCCTACAATAAGCTTTTCTTTTTATTATTACCACACGATGCAATCGTACGGTA